>Ga0265780_10001698_pt1 | contig 30561 bp, 31 predicted proteins | sample P1T30metagenome_FD_192432 | JGI IMG/M metagenome (GOLD analysis project Ga0265780, IMG submission 192432) | Plant litter microbial communities from East Loma Ridge, Irvine, California - P1 T30 | ecosystem: Environmental > Terrestrial > Plant litter > Unclassified | place: USA: California... | reverse complement strand
TTTTGTGCCTCATGGCATTCGGGACCTGGTTTGCAACGTCATCCGTCATGCGCTCAGTCACAACCGCTCTCCTGACTGATGCATCACCAAGATAATTGCTTCTTTGTCACTGGAGATGCGACCTGATCTAGCGGATCCTGCGACACCAATACCGCGATGCGGAGTTCATCCGGTCGTTCGGTCGGTCGAGTTCGGAGATCTGCCGAGTCAAATCTCACCACACCCTCTGCGCTGACTGCATTCTCCGCAATCTGTTGGCCCTCAACACTGCAAAAGCATTCCTGCTTCCTCTTTCGTTAACCGGTGGCATCACCTCGGCCGCACCATAAGGCGACTTTACGCCGAGACACACTTTAAGCGCGAATACGCGCGGAGATGCGTTATCTCCGGATTCCACGCGACCCTTTGCAAATTATTCATGCGTTACTCAGCGCTGACAGATCATGAATCTTTGTCGCAGTCGGTGGAAGGTCCGTCGTTGCTCCGAAGTAAACCCATACGCACTGCATACGAGAATCCTATACACCATCGGCGCAAAATAGCCGGGTGCAGGCAGCTAGTCCACGTTACGAGCCTCTTGCGAGGCTGATGATGGTAAGCAAGCTAGCTTACGATGGTTCAGGCAACGGTACGCTCAACGCGGGTCTCAATACGGGTGTTCGTGCGCTAAGCCCTCTGTCTGTGGGTTGCGCTTTCTCAGATCTTGTTCTCTCGCTAATCTGCGATCAGTAGTGTGTCTCCACATGGCGACACTGTCAGCGCTGCTCGTTTGGGGCCGCGTAGGCTTTGGCCACCTGCATGTCAGCCTCGCAAGCCATGATCCTTGATGTAGGTGTAAGCTTTTGGGCTGTATGTAAGGTTGCCTAGGTATGCTGGATGTCTGTCGGCGAAATTGTACCGTGGAACTGGATTCCACGTGTACATGGGCGTTAGCGTTAATGTTGTTGATGCCTTAGCAGCGATCTTGGTCTTCGCAGGCATGTGGAGTTTTGAGATATAGAGAGCTTTTGTATACATGTGATGTTCAGAGTTGGATGGTCTATGGTGCATATCATTCAACTAGTGCGGCTGCTTCAACGACCCCGCAGTCTATGCTCCTTCTCCTCTTCACACTGATCATCACCTTTATGGTTCTGTTCTGGATCTTCTAGGGCCACATGAAAACTTTGATTCGCGAGTGAGAATCGGACGTGCCTCATACGAGCATACACGCCCCTCGGCGGGTATTAACACTGATTGCGAACGACTGGCTCGCGCCAAAGATCAAGATACTCAGATATACTAAAGACATAACGAGCGGGGTCTTTACCAATAGCCTTACCTATGAGCTCAACACCGTACGAATTCGCTTCGTCTCTAGCAACAACATTCTTTGGCGCCTCTCACATTCCGTGACCAACCTAGGGAGGCATTCCAAAACTCAAATGTTACGTGGTCAGTCACCGCTTTCCTAGCTACACTTGCGAGCTTGATGCATTTCAAGTTGTAATATGATTGAGTAGCTGAATTAACGTAGATCTTTAGTTTGCTAATCGCATGCTTGTTGTTCGAGGCTCTCTCTCAGTGCAACCCGTGCCACGATGCTTCATTCCTAATTGCTATCTTCGCCATCTTCGCCACAGAAGAGATGCACCCGCCGTATCAGATGAGGTCTGATTCACATTATCTAAAAAGCTGAGCATGCCTCGCCTCACCACGTTCGACTTCTCGGGACTTGCATTGCTGGCATGCTGTACGCGAGGTGAGTCCATGCTTCCGCCTCAGTGAATGCGCACGATGGCACTTCAATAGCCAGCGATCTCGACATCCTCCACCGTCTTCTAATCAGCCGCGAGTGTACTAATTCTGTCGGATCTGGGGAAGTTGGGGGTGCTGAAGCGGACGCTCCTGCCTACGCTCCTGCCCGTCAACAGTTCTCACCACGCGCTAGCCATCGCGCCTTGCCGTATTCGGTATAGAGCAAACACTGAACATCGAGCCTTCAGCACACTCACTGCTTCCATCTCAGCTGAAGTCTTCGCGTTCCGTACCGGACTCACCTACTACAACCAAAGACTGCCCGCCGCTCGTCCGGGTTTCCAACTTACATCTCACACTGACGCTTTCACCGATGCGTCACGCTTAGCGCCTCTTCGCCCTGGGTCCTGAATCACCGCGGGCCTGGACTCGAACTCTAGCAGACCGCTTGACAAGCATAGTGAAATGGCCATTATTCCCGAGCATCCTGGTCTGGAAGTCAAGATCTGTGTTCGCGGACAGCAATTGCATGAGTACGACGACGATGACAAAGCCACTGCACTGAAGACGATTACCAAGTACATCGAAGCGCGCTCAGGCGAGAAGTTCTCGATCGTGGCTGATTACAAGCCTCCATTCCCAGATCAGTATGGTGTTCTGGCTCGAGTTTGTATTGACGGGGTAGAGATGAACTGGATACTCAAGCGAGATGAACTTTCCCAAGGCCGGAAGTTCAATAGCTATCGTTCTTACCAAGGCGGCGAGTGGGTCAGACAGAGATTCACATTTGCCAAACTGAACATTCGCAAGTACTATGAAGACCTGTTGATGTCATCCACTTACGGTTTTGTGCAGTAGAAGAGGCCGATAAGGCTGCGCCTGATGTTGTTGCTCTGCAGCAGAGTCTCAGCATCAAAGGCTGTATTACACTATCTCTTAACTTCATCGATATTACCCATGAGACGGTCATTGACGAGATAAGTTACAGCGACGATAGACACCAGCAACTTGCAGCGCTCCAGGAGATTCCAGAGAAGGCGCTCAAAGGCGACGCCCTATCGCACCAAGCAGTGTATGTAGAGAGTGGGTAAATTTGTTGATTAGCAAAGAACTGACTTCTTCAAAAGCCTATCAAAGCCCCGGAAATGCCAATCAAAATGCTCTGGTCAACGGATATACCACGAATTTGTAGACAAGAAGCCATTTGCGACTTTTCACTTCAAATATCGGTCGCTTGGTGAGTCACGATCACGCTCATATAGTGCCACCCGCTGACACTTATGACTTTCAAGCGAGCATACAAGCACTTCATCTTGTCTCCATGAACGAAGCGCCTCCTGTCCCCCTGGAAGACAAACTCGCAAAAGACCTGTCGCCCAAAGAGCTGAGAGAACTGCTAAACCGTGCGCAACAAGTGTGTATGCGCCGCAAATCTCCGGCGTTAATACTTACGTATATATAGCGAGAGTCTGAGAGCACCTCTATCAAGACCGAAGATGAAGCCACTACTGGAGTCAAGCGCGAGAGGATCATCGATGATGATGACGACGAAGTGACCTATGTCGAGACGCGACAGCGCAAACGTCCGCACGTGGAGCGAGAAATCATCGTGTTAGACTGAGAGAGGATATCTATTCTATCTTCACGGCGCGGAGTTCAAGGTGGTATAGAAGTCAAAAGACGGCATAGTTCGAGATGGAAGCGAACTCCGAACCCTGGACCGACTCGAATTTTACGCATGGAAGCATACTGCCAAAGCATTGATATATGGGACGGCCTCTAGGGGCGTGTACGAATGATTAGGCTAATCGCCATGGAAGAACACATCTTTCTACATATTTAGGAATGTTTAGATGTAGCCACTCGGGAACTTTAGTCACCGCTCATGTCCCTACAGCATGCCAGCACTTGTCAGTATGATATTTGCCTTTACCTCCTTAGCTCCATTCACGCCTTGCCTGCGTCTCTCACCTCGGCTCAGCAGTACGCAGTATTTAAGGGCCCGAGCATCCTGCTTTCGAGACCTTCCTTCCTTCTTCCTTCCCACCAGTAATACAACTTACTTCCAGATATCTTGCTACGCCATGGCTGTTCATCCATTCTTGCCCGGCCTTACGGTCGAAATCATCGTCAATAACGCTCTACTCCCTGAGTACGACGACGATAGCGTCACTCCCGCGTCGCCGACGACGGTCACGAAATACGTCGAAGCAACATCTGGAGCCAACTTCGCGATCAAAGTATCACTCATAGAAAAAGAGTTTCCTTTCCCGAAGGGTTACATTGAAGCTGCGGTCAGTCTCGATGGGCGAAGGTTGATGAGTGCAATCATAAGCGAAGCCCAGTTCTTCAAACATAGAATGATTGAGGGCCGTCAGTCCCAAATCGGCGAACACTATAAGATACAGAGATTCTGCTTCGCTGAGCTCGAAATCAGTAAGTTCAGGCGAAGAAGGACTTAAATTACTCTGAAGCCGAGCTAATGATTGAAGTTGACGGTACTACATACCTTTCTGATGTGGTATCAGCTAGCACTATCACTGTCGACTTGACTTACGTACGAAACCTGCGCTCGCGTACCCCAGATCACATTGTCGGGAATATCTCAGAATCAATACAAGTCCCTGAAAAGGCGCTGAAAGGCCAGACCTACACTCATAGAGCTGGGTACATTACTCCGCACACAGTATAAATGACGCTAATATATATAGGCTATCTGAACCCGTAGCATGGGAAAGAGGGCGCTATGTAGATTGTGACGATGTAACCGACTCGCCTTTCGCAACATTCAACTTCAAGTATCGCTCCATCAGTAAGTTAAAGCAGTCTGCATCAGGCTTTGACATTCATTGACCCAGTTAGATGCTCTTCGGATCCTGGGTCTCGTCCCACCCGAGCCCACCCCTCCACCTCTGGAAGAGCGACCCGAAGAAGAGCTCACTCCGGAGGAACTACGCGAACTTGTCAAACAGCTCAAGGTATGTTGATGGTAGAGGTTCACAATACCATATACTCACTACTACAGGAGCAAAAAGCTGCTGCAGTCAAGGTCAAGAAAGAAGCCGTCGACAAGCGCAAGCAGGTCGATGAGGCTATCGGATCCAGCGATGACGAGGAGGTCACGGTTGTAAGGTCTAGAGACCGGAAGTGTCACCGTGGTGCGGATGACGAGGTTATCGTGCTGGACTAGGAGCGTGTTTTAGCCGTGCAAAAGTTCATGTCGGATGGACACATACATATGAGCTGGAGACTCCAGACATATTTCAATTCAATATCTGATTAACGCTCATGTTACTTTGCAGCAGTTGCTTGGACTAGTGACTAACTTGTCCTAAGAAGACCATAGCAAAACCCGATGTTTGTTATTCGTGTTATGGTCACTCACCTATCTGTCAGTTCGTTGCTCCTGCCAATTTGAGTCGTCCTCGCTCTTACCGCATTAGTATCTAAGCAGCAAGATTTTCCTCGCTCACCCTCACTTTGAGAGTGTCCAGTGTCCAAGCGCCTTGTTGCCTGCCACAAGCGAGACACCTAAATCATTTTCCTCTGCTGACATCTACTTTCCACTTCTCTCACCGCCACCCGAATCGGTTTACGACATCAGCATGGCGATCCATGCCGACTACCCAGGCCTGACGGTTGAAATGTACATCGACGGCAAACCACTTGAGGAATACGAGAACGAGGAAGAGGAAGATGTGCCTAAGACAACCACGCGATACGTTGAGTGCCGGTCAGGAGCCGAGTTTGCAATAGAGACGAAGTTCAAGGCACCTTTTGCGCCGATAGACACGTCGATTGTCACTTCTCTGGACGGCAAAAAAGTGCACTCACAAGTTGCACAGCCGCATGAGATACTGACGAGGGTCTACAAACAATTTCAGCATAAATGGAAGGAAAATGGTGAATGGCGGGCATCTAAGTTTCTCTTCTCTAGCCTCAATTTCGGTATGCGAGTTCCTATCAAAAGCTGCATTGGAGCTGTCACATGCGGAGATACAGAAACTGACACATCAAAGTGGAAAACAGCATAGGAACCGCCTGCGAAGAGAATCTCAGCTCAGTGGGGATCATATCCGTCACATTAGCAAAGATTCTGAGCAAGAGACCATCGCCACGTCCAATCAGTAGGAAGGTGACTTTGGGAATGGTTGGGCCAATATCCGAAGAGGATTTCAAGGACGGCTCGCGCTCTCATTCAATAAAGTAACTGCACAATCTGGTATCGCCAATCCATGCTAATGCTGGTATAGGCTCGCTGCAAGTCAGACGATAAAACCCCCTTCACGAATTGAGTTTGCGAAGGAAAAAGAGCCTTTCGTTACATTCCGGTTCAAGTATCGCTCGATCGGTGAGTAGTCAACTGTTGGGACTAAGTATAGGACTTACACAGCAACAGCCGTACTCGAATCTCTCGGCATCATTCCTCACCCACCGATTCCCTCGTTGAACCCGCAGCTGGAAAGAATGCTGAACGAGGAATCAACTGCTACTACTCCACGACCAAAGACCGTCAGCAGCACACCCACTCCGTCCCAACAGGATTCCGGCCAATCCATTCTTACCGAACACGACGGACTCAGAGATTCGGAAATTATTGCTCTCATCAAGCACTACCGAGGCGACAACAAGGGACTAGCGGGTCAAAGCCGGAAGCGTCTACTGCTACTGCTCAAGCATTACGAGGTAAGAAACTCACAAAGTCGGGGTCTGGAAGTCACTAACCATCCTGCAGGAAGAAGACGTTGAAAGCGTACAGATCAAGCAAGAGCCCATCTCGAATGAACTGCAAGCGCGGATCAAGCGCGAGCACGCTGATGATGGCGCTGCGCACGGACAGGGAAAGAAGCGCAAGCCTGAAGTCGTAGTCCTGGATGATTGAGTAGTATGGACAGCGACTAGGTGAGGAAACTGAGGGTATGGCTTTTCGTGGTTTATGCAGTAATATTGATCTGCTTTGCGATCTGCATTTTGGAAAGACACGTGGTATTGGAAAAGCACTTAGAAGGGAATTGGCTCAACGTCTTCTGCAGAGGCCCCTGCGATGAAAAGCTTTCAGAAAATGAACTGCGAACGACTGTCAGCGAAATGAATGTATTCAAATTTGCGTCGAACTATTGCACATATCCTCTCGACCACTTTCTACCAACGCGCAGCAGTCGCAGTAGGCGTAGCATACGTGTCGCTCCAACTCGCAGTGTACTTTGAACTTCCCACAATCGTCTGACTCTTCACATCCGCAAACGTCGCGCTCGTCACAACACTATCGGTACCAATCCATGTGCTCCACGCAGTAGCAGTCGTAACACCATCGACGGGTCCGACTGGGACAGCGGTAGTCTCAGCCCAGGCACCAGACCATACGGTAGGACCTGGGATAACGTAGTCGGTGACGCATGGGGTCGTAGAAGTCTTCGGCTTCTTGGTCTCGGTGGAGCAGTATACCTGCATCAGATTAGCGAACGATCTACACGCCAGTACTTAGGCAGGAGAGACTCACGTTGTGCACAACACCAGGATCCTCATAAGAGTACGCTCCAGGGAAGCTCACACCCTCAGGTAACTCCACCTCGCCATCGCCTTCAACCTCGATCTGAACACAGTCGGGGTAAAACTGTGCGCCTCTCTTCGGGTTCGCGAGATAGCTCACATCGCCCTCGTGCAAACCAACCATCTCCGCACGAATGATGTAGTGTCCTGCCTTCAGCCCCTCGGGCACCCTAACATTCATATGCCCAAAGTTCATCGCAATATCGCCCGTAGTACTCCACTTGCCCGCCTGCGGGAACGGGTTACTCTCGAACTTGCCCTCGTGCCAGATCTTGACGAAGGAGTTCTCAGTCGGCGGATCAGGCGAGATATAGATGAGCGAGGGGCCATGGTGCGAGTTGGCGATGACTTCGTCTTTGTTGTTGCGGTTCTCGTGGTGCCAGTCGAAAGTTAGATTGTCGCCAGGCTGTACTTTGATGGTGTCGTGGGCTTGGATGTCGCCCATGACGTTGCAGCGCATGTCGATGGAGTTGAGGTCTTTGACGGGCGAGTTGTTGTAGCCGCCTTTGCCATTTTGGCCGTTGTAGGCGGGGATGCGGACGCCTTTGAAGGTTCCTTGGTCTATGCCGTTGACGAAGACGCCCTGGGGGTGTTAGTATAGGGACTGGGGAGTTGGGGATGGCTGAGCATACCCAGATGAAGGTATGAGCGTAGGCTTGACCTGCAAGAAGCGAGATGAGAAGTGCAGAGGTGCGAGCCATGATCATGGACTGTAGGATAGACTGGACTTGGAGGATACAGAGAGCACCAAGCAAGCGTTGCTACACACATCGCGAATACATATATACCCAATTTTGAACAGCCATACCTGAGTTCTAATGCGTCGTACAGTACATTGGCAGGTGATGAGGCTAGTGTATTGGGATGCATTTACCCGATCGGACTCAGATTGTTAATATATCAGGAGTTCGCATACGTCCAAACACAGCTGCAGATCTGGAGGCTCCAACGGTAACATCGGAAGTGTCTCCGGCAATGTGTAATTAGATCCGTAGACTGCGGCCGATCATGGTGTTCGACGTGGTTGTCGTTGTATAAGTTACATGAAGTCCAAATGCTCCATATTCATCAGACGCTTCTGACAGAATCAAGACGGCCACGCTCGCCTCGCAACGAACCGCTTGAATAGGAATGTAGTGATTGGGGCTTTTGCCCCCACGTAAGGACTTGAGTTCGTTGTACAAACGCGTCGTCAAAAAGGGAAGCCCTTGGATGTCATCAATCGTTAGGCTGCTAACTAGCGTAGGCTCTTTAAAGAGCTGGATGGGTCTGAACATCAGAAGTGACGTGTACGATTGCCTGAAGGCTACAGTGATCGAGTAGGTGGACGTTATCTTCAACGAGACTATGAACCATGGTCAACAATGAGTACGGTATGAAGAACACGTTGCTTGACGATGCGGATTGAAATTGCCTGCCTTGAAGGCTTCCTTCTAGTCCAGATGGAAGGTCCACGATATTCTAATGACGAAGACTGCACGATGATGGAATGTGACCTCTGCTGATTCCCAACCTATCAGTATACTCAGAATGAGTTTTCCAGATCGGGCGCCCAGCCATGGGTCTAAATCTCTTCTTCGCGCAGCGCGAAAACAGGCTCATTCATCAGAGAAATGGGAGCCTGCCGTTACGTAGTGTATTTGTTGCTGGCGGTGATGAAGAGAAAAAGAGCGACGGCGAGGAAAATCGCGGTTTTGAGGCTGGGGCGGAGCGGAGCTTCGGTGGTGCTAGACCGGATTGGGAGCGCTAGGGCAAGAACATCTGGCCGCATCGCCAACTGTGGTATCCACGCAAGTTCAAGTGCGTGAGCTTCCTACGACGTTGCATTATCCTGTGCAGTTGTTGCCTTGAGGGAGGAACACTTGACACGTCTCGGTATCTTCTGCTGCATACAACTACAGCTCCCCGTCTCGCGCCTGCTACACTTCACACCGCCCCGCCAAATCTCCCATCGTGGGCGCCCTCGGTCCCTCCACCACCAACCTTCGATAACCCTCACCCACCCCAGACCTCCTCGCGCAGCGCACATAGCTGCAACCGCCCAATATGGCCGACTTCGAGGCGCTCAAGGACCAATGGAGCGACATTGAAGACAGGGATGGCGTCCGTCTCAGCTGGAACACGTTCCCCAGCACGCGCATGGTACGATAGGCAATATCGGCGCGAGGGACGCAACGTACTGATGCGGTCTACAGGAAGCTTCCCGCCTAGTCGTCCCCATTGGTGCACACTACACGCCTCTCAAGGAGAAGACGGACACTCCGCTGCTCCAGTATGAGCCTGTCAGCTGCAGGGCGCCATGCAAAGCTATCCTCAACCCCTACTGGTATGTCTGGCATAGTCTCTTCCAACTTATCTCAAGCTGACATGGAGACAGTCAAATTGACATGCGCGCCAACCAATGGATATGCCCCTTCTGCTTGAACCGCAATCACCTCCCCCCGCACTACAAGGACATCTCCAACCAGCAGATGCCCCCAGAGATGCACCCGAACAGTACCACGATCGAATACCGCCTTCCCCGACCCATACCGAGCCCGCCCATCTTCATTTTCGTGGTAGACACATGTCAAGAGGAAGACAGCTTGAAGGCGCTGAAGGACTCGATCATCATGGCTTTGAGCCTGCTCCCAGCATACGCGCTGGTTGGTCTGGTCACATACGGTACAATGGTAGGTACAGGAAGCTACAATGAATGTTATAAGCTGACAGCCATAGACACAAGTACACGAGCTGGGCTACACCGAATGCGCCAAGTCGTACGTCTTCCGCGGAAGCAAGGACTACTCCACCAAGCAAGTGCACGAGATGCTGGGCCTTAGCCAGATGGCTCCTCGACCTGGTGTCCCGCAGCAGCCTGGACGACCACCTATGGGCGCTCCAGGTGGCGTCGGCACGCGCTTCATCCTACCCGTATCGCAGTGCGAATTGCAGTTGACCAACGCTCTCGAATCAATCCAACGGGACCCCTGGCCGGTCGCGAACGACAAGCGCCCCTTGAGGTGCACCGGTGTGGCGCTCAGCGTCGCTGCTGGACTCCTGGAGACGAGCTTCATGAACAGTGCCGCCCGCATCATGTTGTTTAGCGGTGGTCCAGCCACCGAGGGACCTGGTATGGTTGTTGGCCCGGAGCTGCGCGAGCCCATCCGATCGCACCACGATATCGACCGCGACAACATCAAGTACTACAAGAAGGCACTGAAGTTCTACGAGGGCCTTGCGAAGCGCATCTCCCACAACGGCCATATTGTTGACATCTTTGCCGGATGTCTGGATCAGGTCGGTCTTCTTGAGATGAGGGGTCTTGCAAACAACACTGGTGGACACATGATCCTAACGGATAGCTTCACCTCGTCCATGTACAAGCAATCCTTCGTGCGCGTTTTCAACAAGGATGCGGACGACAACCTCCTTATGGGATTCAATGCTGAGTTTGAGGTGCTGACAACCAGAGAGTTGAAGATCACTGGTCTTATTGGACACGCCGTGTCGCAGAACAAGAAGTCAGTCTCTGTTGGTGAGACGGAATGCGGTATCGGAAACACATGCGCCTGGAAGATGTGTGGCATCGACCCTGAAGCCTCATACTCGATCTATTTCGAGATTGCCAACCAAGGCGGGTCCAACGTGACCTCTTCGCAGCAACAGGCTCTCATTCAGTTCCTCACATACTATCAGCACTCCGCTGGTCAATATCACTTGAGAGGTATGAACTCCCTGAAACGTGTCTATACTAAGCATGCATACTAAAAATTCACAGTTACCACCGTGGCCCGACCCATGAGCGGTCCATCTGGCGATCCTGCCATTGCCCAGTCCTTTGACCAAGAAGCTGCTGCCGTCCTCATGTCGAGGATAGCAGTCTTCAAGGCTGAGGTTGACGATGGCCCTGACGTTCTTCGATGGGTCGATCGTATGCTTATCCGACTATGCGCTCGCTTCGCCGAGTACAGGAAAGACGACCCGTCGTCATTCAGGTAAGTCTTTCATCACTTTGGACATATAGTTCTCGCTTCGATATCACATACTAACCACTAAACCAGGCTCGAGAAGAACTTTACACTATACCCGCAATTCATGTTCCATCTTCGTCGGTCGCAGTTCCTGCAAGTCTTCAACAATTCGCCCGACGAAACTGCCTTCTACCGTCACGTCTTGAACCACGAGGATGTTAGCAACTCCCTCATTATGATTCAGCCAACACTAGACAGCTACGGCTTCGACCACGAGGGTGGTCAGCCTGTTTTGCTCGACTCTAGCTCCATTCAGAACGAGACCGTCTTATTGCTCGACACATTCTTCCACATTCTCATCTTCCACGGCGAAACAATGGCCGAATGGCGGAAGGCTGGATACCAAGAGCAAGAAGGTTATGAAAACTTCAGGGAGCTTCTGGAGGCACCGAAGGAGGATGCCAAGGAGCTCATCCAGGACCGTTTCCCATTGCCTCGATTCATCGTCTGTGATGCCGGCGGTTCACAAGCTCGTTTCCTGCTCAGCAAGCTCAACCCCTCGACCACACATCAAACTAACAGCTATGGCGGTGCTGCGACAGCTCAGACCATCTTCACCGACGACGTCAGTCTGCAGACTTTCATGGACCATCTTATGAAGCTCGCAGTATCGGGCACAGGCTAGATTCGCTGTATCTTGTAAGCTTAGTTGTCATCGATAATGCAGCGGCGAGGCAAAATAAGGGTTGTATGTGTGGTCTTTGTGTTACATCATTAGCGAAATGAAATCCTTGAATGTCTATATAACTTTGGGTGCGACTTGTGGTGATCTCATCAGGTTCGATCTCATCGTGGATAAACTCTCCACATTCGTAGTAGTCTCAACTTTAACATATTCGTGTTACCGTTATGTCCTCTCCTATAATCTAGCGACCTCTCCCTCGCTCACGGGCTCTGCCATCTCCTCGGCTACATCTTACTAACATCCCAATCCTTAGCCTCACTACCCTGGACATGCTCTTCCGCCAACACCTCCCCCGTACCCGGAACCTGAAACGGCTCTGCAGGCAACGTGATAGCAATGAACCTCGCAGGCTCAGTCTCCGACGCATTGTGCCACTTGTGCATCGTGCCTCGCTGGATAACATGATCCTATTCCCAATCTATCAGCAGCGTTGCAACATAAACCCACATCCTTCTTAACTACTCCCAAACGACCCCGAATCGAAGAAAGCAAGGAGGAAAGGGGACAAAAAAAAAGGAATACGTACACCAGGTTTCAAATCCACCATCTCCCCAGTCGCAGTCTCCATACGGACATCGCCATGGGTGCAGATTACGTAGTCGATAGATACAGTGCGATGCATCATACTAGCCTGCCCGGGAGCGAGGTCGCAGACGATGAGGTGGGAGCCAGAGCCGTTGGCTACGATGCTGCGGCCTGTGTAGCTTGATTCTCCTTCTGTGGAAGTGTAGGCAGAGATGTCCTGGTCGTTTTGGAGGGAGGCTGGGATGGAGGATGTGGCGTCTAGTTGGGGAGTTGGTGTTAGTAGTCTAGTTGACAGGCATGGCGATAGTGTGTGAAGTTATTTTACTTTCTCCGGTGGGTTGGTGGTATGGCTAAGACGTACATGATCGAGATGTCCCACCGATACCTGGGTATCCGTAGTACTGTAACGTTGGGCTGGAATGGACGGTGCTTTTGCCCTCTTCGTTGTGCGTGATGATGTGGCGTTTTGCTGGGGGTAAGGATGTAACGGACTCGTACATTTGCGATGCCGCGAGGCGTGCGTCGTTCTCCGCCATTCTGAAGTGATGGATATGAATAGAGATGGGAAAACGGAAACGATGAGGAGTAAATGAACGAATATTCTTAACGGACTATCAGCAATGCAGAGGTGATAGATATCTTGGCGTAGGAAGCACTGTCATCTTATACGAGAACCATCTCCCGTGCCTACTAGAGGCAAGATCCACTCTACGGAAACTTTCCACGTCTGGATAGGTAGCGAGTGTAAGCGCGAATATTCTTCGTGCTCCTTCTATATGAGGTTTAAAGGTGGAGTAAAGACCAGGGGGGAAGTGCCCACTTGAGAAGGACCACGTCAAATCAGGTGGATGGCATGTGAAAAACACGCATAACGTGCGGTGGATGGTTGAATGCTGCATTGGTATGGATACGCTAAAACCACGTTTTGTCTACGTAACGCCGGCTCATCGATGAAGAATGGTGCAGGTGGTCGAATGCAGAAAGTCGTAAACTGGCGCGGCCATTAAACATGTACAACGAAGCTGACAGCTGTCAGAGCTGATATCAACGCGTTTAGGCCTTCGCCTTCTTGGCCTTCTTCGGCTTGGCAGCGGTCTTCTTCTCCTCGACCTCCTCGACGATGGGCTCGACGACGACCTTCTCCTTCTTGGTTCGCTTGCTCCTAGGCGTTACCTCTGGAACGGTCTCCTCAGTAACGGTAGTAGTCTCGACTGTGACATCGGACTTGCGCTTCCTAGTCTTCTTCTCTGGGGCAGGCGCGGCAACCTCCTCCACCACGACCTCAGCTGTCTCAACAGGCTTGGCCTTGGCACCCTTCTTGCCCTTCTTTGCTGGCGCAGGCGAGACAGCCTCGACTACCTCTGTGACCTCAGCAACCTCTGCAGGTGGTGCTGCTGCTTGAGCCTTGGCGCCCTTCTTGCCCTTCTTGGCCTTGGGGAGCTCAGCAGCTGTGGTCTCCTCAGTAGCCGTCTCGGTAAGAAGCTCTTGGGGCTTTGCGGCCTCAAGCGTAGTGATGGTGGTGTGCTTAGGAACGCTGTCGACAGTCTTGAGCGCCGGTGCTTCGAACTCGTAATCAAAGACCTCCTTGAGCTGCTTAGCCTTGCTTGTCCTTCTCTTGTTCTCGTTCTCCACGCGCTTCTCCCATTGCGCACGCTCAACACCGCGCTCCATCTCGAGACCGGCCTTCTTGTTGCGAGGGTCGACCTTGAACCGCTCATTGGCACCCTTGAAGAGGTCGGGGTGTACCTGCTCAGCAGGAATAAGGTGGACCTTAAGGATGTGACCGAACAGAAGGTAGTTGTTCATTGTTCGTGCGACGATGTCAGCGACTTCTTCGGATTGGAACTCGACGAAAGCGAAGTGCTTGGAGGCACCGGTCTTCTTGTTGCGCGACAGGCGTAACCGGTTAACCTTGCCGAATTGCGAGAAGTACTGCTTCATCTGGGGCTCGAAGAAACCGCGGGGCACACGACTAGACGCATTGTTAGCAATTTGTAGTATAAAATGAACTGGTCTACGTACCCAACGTAGAGGACACCAGGCTGGTTGGACTTGGGTGCCGCCTCCGCCTGCTTGATCGCTTTCCGCTGCTTGGCGCTGAGCTTGGGGACCTTTGCTTCTTCGTCAAAGTTGACGTCCTCATCGGCGTCGTCTGAGTCGGAGTCGCTGAAGCCAGCGAGGAGAGCTGCCGTCTGGTCGTCCTCGGCAGCATCGTCTGCGTCGTCTTCTACCGCTGTGACCTCGGTGACCTCGACCTCGGGTTCGGTCACCTTCTGCTTCTTTCCTGCCTTTGCCTTCGCTGGCTTTGCGACTGCAGTAGCCTCCTCTACTACGGCGACAGCGTCCTCAACTGGCTCGGCCTCAGCAGCTTTGCCCTTCTTAGACTTTTTGGTCTTCTCTTTAGGGGCCTCTGCTACGACGGTCTCCTCTGCGACTACAGTCTTGCCCTTCTTGCCACCCTTCTTGGGCTTTTCTTGCACTTCAGTGACCTCTACAACGGAAGCGACAGGCTCAGCGACCTCTGTGTTGGCTTTAGCGGCGGCCTTGCCCTTCTTTGCTTGCTTCTTAGGCTTCTCCTGTACTTCAGCAACCTCGACTACCTCCGCGACGGGCTCGGCCATCTCGGTATCGACGGCGGCAGCGGCCTTGCTCTTCTTGCCCTTCTTCGGCTTGACAGGCTCGGCAACGGCGACGGGCGCAGCTTCCTCTTCAATGTCCATGAAGTCGGCGGCTTGCTTGCGCGCAGATTTCCGCGTTGGCTTGGCCTCGACAGGCGTGACATCGTCCGACTTTCTCGGCTTCTTCGCTTTGGGCGCCGCCTCTGATGCGCCTGAGACAAGTTAGCGACCGTGTTCGGGAATTATTAACGTCGCAATTGCTCACCCTTGCGCTTCTTTCCTGTGGTATCTTGGACAGCCATTGTGATTTCGTGTAATGGCGTGGGGTCTGTGTGGTCGCGAATGTTGTTACGCGCAAAAGTTCGGAGGAGAGCTCAGACGCGGGAACTTTTTTCGTGGCAGTCGCGCTAATGGACACTTGCCAAGATAGTCCCCAGCCCTCACCATTAACCTACAACTCCAGATACTCACCTCACACCAAGCGAAATACTTGAAACCGAAAAGAAAAGTGAACGCCGTCACAACATTTTACCAGGCTAGCAACTCAACTTGCTCTGTACACCGCCGAAGATCCAAAGTTCAACATGGCACCCGTTGTAGACATGAGCGACAAGAACGCGTGGGATGATTCTATGCTGATCGATTCCTGGGATGAGGCGGTGAATGAGTACAAGGTACGTTTCTACACGCGTCGTTTTCGTAGTTTCCGCGAGGATATCGACTAAACAGAACAGAAATACCACAGTATCCACCAATCAGGCAAGAAACTTGAAGACGTCCTGACGGAGGAAGAGCTAAAGGAAGCACGGGGGTAAGCAGCTCTCCAAGCCTTTACATCACGATACTAACGTTTCTAGGGAATACGGGGACCTGATGGATGAAGCGGAGGCCGTATCGGCAACAGCAGAGACCAGCGGTGTCGCGGATCATGAAGATGTAGACACGCCGCTGTCAGAAACCAATGGCGTTGCTCAAAGCGGTCCGTCGCCGCCGCAGGTACGTGTACATATGAAACAGCCCAGTACCGAACCCTGTCTTACGAGAACCAGGAACCAGATCTCTCCGGGAAGCAAGAACCGCAGATCCAATCGCCAAGTGCTGAGGCTCCTCCGGTGCCACACGCTGCCGGCACTATTGCAGATGCCATGCCGCAGGCCATCCTTGGAACAGGTAAGTCGTGATTTTGACAGCCGTTACTTCCGGATGGTGTGGAAGTTTGACAGTTGGTGACATGCTGCTAACTCTGAACAGTGCAAGACGAGAATATGAAGAACATTATGATGTCCTGGTACTATGCCGGTTACTACACTGGTCTCCATGCTGGCCAGCAGCAGGCTCGCAAAGAGCCCTCAGCGGCTCAGTAGCGGATCCAGAGAATGACGCATTTTGGAGGCAGTGCGCATCACACTGTGGCTGCCGAGCGAGTTTAGAAGACGAAGCAGACATATTGAGGCTTGAAAGTCGTTGTTTTGAACCAATGGGGTGAGGAATGCCATGGTCTAGTCCCTGCACGCGACTGACGACCTACACAGTTCGTGCCTCAACTCCTCGGGAACACAGGCTGCGAGATGAAAGCTCTGCGCAGTTCCATGCGGCTCACGAGTTCCCAGCCCCATAGTCCAGGCATCCTGATTAGTTCTGTCCCTGCGCCTATAGCCTTGGTGGTTCTTAGATTACCGCATTGGGCTTGTCTGGCGAGAAGCGAGACGGATCTGCGACACCACCGCGACAGTCTCGAACCCACCTCCAACGGTTCGAGTCCCAAACACCCCCCGCCGTTGCGCCCAAGCAAGTGCGCATCACCAAAATCTCGCCATTCTTGCAGCCGATCAACGTTTCCCCCATGCCATGCCGAGCGCAAGGGGCTGGTGTTTCGCCATGTGCGCAACGGCCTGCACGCCTTCCAAATCCAACAATTTCATGCGTGGATTTAAGGAATAGACAATCCCCAGGCATAAACTTTCTCCTCATCTCATCGCTCTTGCCTCATAATACCAGTGCTTCACTGTCTCTTTCTCTTACTTCATCTGCTTCTTACTGTCCGAGCCGGCCCTCGTAGTGCCCTTTCAATCCTTCAAACCTTCTATCGTATATTCTAGTGCTTGCAGCGCAGGCTTACGTTCACTTTTACGACACTTTTACACGATACGCAATCTAGTCATAATGAAGTACTTCACAGCACTACCCCTAGCGGCCGTACTTGCCTCCGCCGAGATGCAGGTTATGAGCCTTGCCCCCGAGGTCGCTGCTGGCGCGATGACGCACACTGTAAGTACACTCATACTACTTGCTATTGAACTTGATCTAACATACAATAGGTTGTCGTTGGTGGAGTCAAGCCTGTCGAGACTGGTATGGCACCCGTACTAGGATACAACCCCGAGTCCATCAAGGCCGCCGTCGGCGACATGGTCGTCTTCGAATTCATGCAGAAGAACCACACTGCCACTCAATCAACTTTCGCCGAGCCCTGCAAAAAGATGGAGGGAGGCATGGACTCTGGCTTCATGCCCAACCCCGAGGGCAAGGCTGGTGTCACATGGAACATGACCGTCGAGACAACAGAGCCGCTCTGTAAGTATTCTACATTGAATGATAACATGAACAACAGCTAATACCATCAAGGGTTCTACTGCAAGCAACAAAACGGCATCCACTGCGGAAAGGGCATGGTCTTCAGCATCAACGCTGCCGAGACTGGCGACAAGACCATGGCCGACTTCAAGGGCCTAGCCATCAAGACCAACGGTACAGGTCTCGTTGCCGGAGACCTTCAATCCGTCGACCCCGGCGCCGCTGCCGCCCCTACCACCGTCACCGTCGAGGCTGGAGGTGCCGCCGCAACTGGCACTGGTACTGGCACCGGTGCTCTCGCCTCCGCCACCGTCGTCGCTGGACAAGGAACCGACGGTGCCGGCCAGACCTGCTCCTGCCAATGCCTCTGCGGCATGGCCTCCTTCCCCGAGACCGCCGCCATCAACAACTTCGGCGGTTTCCCCGGCATGATCGCATAGACGCCTTCACGAATATAAACTTGGAGAAACGGTGTAATGAGGAGGAGCAGGAGAATGGATCGACTAGGTGTATGTGCTTGGTTGATCTTGGAGGAGGTGGTGGTTGGTCGAGAAACAATATTCTTACGACGGGTTCGGGCAAGAAAGCTTCTGGTTTAGCATTTGTTCCCCCCGGATCCTTATACCATTTTTATCATTTGCTGGGGCGTTTCGCATTATACCGTAATCCACATGCTGCGATGGTAGCCGCGCGGTGGTGCTGTTTGAGTTCAAAGACTTGATTGTAACGTTGTAAAAAAAAAACCTTTAGTATTAGAGCTAGATCCAAGAGATCGCACTTTCACAATCTTTGCCATGTTCAAAACTGCTGTTAGTGCTTGGTGTTTTGGTTTGAATCGTGCTGAAGACTTGGGTGTGTTGCATGGGAAGAAGGGCGCGATGGGCTCCTCACGGCGTTCAAAATCAGAAATCGGTGTATTCGGTGTATCCAAAAGCAAAACAAGCCAAGCACACTCCTTCGCCTTCTAATCCAAACCCAGGAAACTCCGCTTCATGATGATAGGCTTCTAAACAGCTTGACTGTGACGGCGGTGGTGGCGTCAGAATGTTGTCGTTTGTCGCGTTGCGGCATCTTGTCTGACCGCTCATTTCTTAGCGCCCTCAGCGGCCCTCTTTGCCTCAGCTACACAGGCAGTCAGCGTCGCCGTCTTGAGAGTATCGCATAGCCTTTCTGAGGTCTGGGTGATCAAGATAAGAGCAATACAACGTACCAGCAGCTTGCTTAGCGCGCATGATCTCTGCTACGTTCTCTTTGGTGCGCGCGAATTCGGTACCGGATTGCTGCAGCGTGTGGTTAGCCAACACCCCTCGAGGCCTTTATCGCCAGTCTCTCCCGGATACACATACAGTGTTCTTGCCTTTCTATTTATTGAGTTAGCGCGATCTTTCTTTGAGAGAACAACGGCTGATATAATCGTTGTTCGTGGTGCTAGAAAGGCCGACCAAACATACCTTTCCAGCCTGCTCCTTGAGGTTCTTCTCCCTAGCCTTGTCGCGCTGGTTGCCACGCGCCATTTCGTTGTCTTTGCAATAGAGGACCGATAAGAAAATTATCCAAAGCAGTCTTGTTGGCTTTCTGTGCCGGTGTGCAGGGCTTTGAGTATTAGGGTATGTATCGAGGGCGCGCTGAGGAATTAGAGGTTTGGGTAGTCAGCGCGGCGGAAGTTCTGATAAAAATAGCGCGTTGTTTGTTTCCGCTGGCCAATTAGGGAAGGGGCCAGAACGTGGAAAGTGGAAGCCCCGATTCGGGGCTTCTTCGCCACGTGCGGCGCCCTTCACGATCTTCGTTCTTTATCGACATCGTTGTTTGCCGCTGCTGTTATTTTTCGTTGTCGCACCGAAGGCATCTGTTTGATTGATATGAACTTCCCTGCTCTGCGCATGTCGTCTGCTATTTCCGCCGGCAACGAAGGAACGAGTTAGGTGCGCCAGTTTGTGTCGCGACACGCAATGCCTCCTCTTCACCAGCAGTCCCGTCCTGCAACTTCACATTCTGCGCTGGTAGGCAGCGCCATGTATGCGGTCTTTCACTGCTTCAGTACAACGGATTTACGGCCGCAACATGCCGAGCACCCCGCACAAGGCTGGAAGGCTGACATTACAAGCCGCGGCGGTGCACACTATCATGTGCGCTGATAAGATGAGCCGCCGAGTGTATAAGACGGCTGAGCATCTTCTTTGTGTAACCTTTCCTCTGGTACCTGTAAGATAGCCATCACATGCAGTTGATTTCACGTTGTTCCGCTCGTCATTTACTTTCATGATATCATAGTAATTCTTGCGATATCTGCGGCAGTAGAAATGACCCAGTACGTCTACCAACCACTAGACGAAAGCAACGATGAGATCCGGCTGATAACATTATTACCCGCGGCGGATCGAGATAGCGATGTGATCTGCAACATCAGTATCGTCCGACTCACGGAAGAAGACGTACCGAAATATGAAGCGCTGTCGTACACCTGGGGCTCCGTCGACTCGCGTGTCAGGCTCCGGGTTTCGCCAGACAGCGACCACAGCATCGACATCACCAGGAATCTCGCTGAAGCCTTGCCCTACCTTCGCGATCCCGTTGCACCCAGGGTACTGTGGATAGACGCTATTGCGATCAATCAGAAAGACCTGAGCGAGAGAGGTCAGCAGGTCCAGCGGATGGCTGATATCTTCAGCTTAGCAGAAAGAGTTATCGTTTGGTTGGGACTGGACGATGCCGACAGTAAAATAGTCATGGAAACATGCGAGTTCCTTCATACAAAGGTTGAGTTCGATTACGAAGGGCTTATGGAATTGAGAGGTCTATCCGATCAACCATACGATGCTCACTGGAGCGACGCAAGAGAGCAACTTCCCTATGATACAGCAACCTGGCAGGCGATCGTAAACTTTCTGCGGCGACCCTGGTTCCATCGACTCTGGATATGGCAGGAGATTCGCTTATCTAGGCCAAAAGCAATAATGATGTGCGGCACCGACACAATGCATTGGACACAACTCCGAACTTTGCTGAACTGTATCGGCTACAAGGGGAGCCTGACTCCATCTGGACTCCGTGGATCCGGAGACTTCCGAACACTCGTCACCAATGGTCGTTATCTTGCGAGCTTCATAAGGCCACCGCTTTTCGTTTTACTCACAATGATGCGACATTCTCGATGCATTGATCCGCGAGACCGTGTGTACGGCATTCTGGGAATACTATCTAAAACGAACGTACGAATGAACCTACGACCCGATTACGAAAGACCAGTGATAGATATATACATGGATTTAATGATGTACTATATACACAAGTCGAATCGCCTTGATCTGTTGCGCCTATGTCAGTACGATGAGACCATGGGAAATCGGCCCTCATGGATACCTGATCTCACGAACCTGAGGGGGGAAACCAACATACTATCGCAGTCTTCCGGAAGTTCTGCGTGCCAGGTAGTGTTGTTGCAAAACAGGGTATTGAGAGTGACGGGGATAAGGCTGGGTCGACTTACCAGAGCGGATCCCTTTGTTGGGTCATATGAAGACTGCAATTCCAATATCCGGCGGTGGGCGAAAAGTCTAGATATGGCTTTTGCTTACGTCGATGGCAAATCCATGGCCGAGGCATTTTGTCTTGCTGTTCGTGGAGGTGCCATCTCCGACGTATACGTGCCACCTTTTGAGATGTTTCCAACCGTAGAGTCAACTCTAGCGTTCCTTCACGACATCCTAAGACTTAGGGACAACGAGTTCGCCGCGAGTGAGATATCAAATCAAATGTTCAGCCTGTCCTACCGGCGAGCATTCTTTACGACATCTTCTGGTCATATCGGTCTAGGCCCCTCAGGTGCGCGCGAGGGCGATCACGTCTGCGGGCTGCTTGGATGTGAAGTCCCTGTGGTCATTCGCGCAGATTCGCATGGACGATATAAAATCATTGGAGACTGCTACGTGCCTGGACTCGGTAGCAACGAAGCATTCTTGGGACCCTTACCGAGGGGGTTCAAAGAGGTGGCACATTACGACGCGGAATCAGTACAGCGCTATTGGACCTTTCTACATTCAGAATCCGGAAAGATCCAGGTCGAGGATCCAAAGTTGGGCACTGAAATACCACCGGGTTGGCAGCGGAAGACCGATTTACATGGGCAATTCTGGGCAAAATTTAACCGTGAGAGTGCACCAGATACATGGACGTGGGATGATCCGAGATTGACGAAATCGGAGCTTTTGAAGCGTGGAGTGCCACTGGAGGATATTGAGTTTTTGTAGTCAGCAGTCACGATCCTCTCACGTTGCAACCTTGGAAGACTATTTCTTCTAGCAATGAAATCCAGTCGCGTGATGTTTACATAGGATGTTTGAGTGGGCACCACGAATGTATCGCTAATTGTCACTCGTATGTATACCAAGTAGCATCCTAGCATTTGAGAACTTGTTGCGCCTTTGCGGGTCGGGCTTCCAAAACCTTGAAAGCGATGTGAAGGTGATAGAGCTCGTGACATGAGGAAAGGCTCGCGATAAGCGGGGCTTATCTGTCAGACTACGCGCTAAGCGAGACCCTGATCAAAGTGATCGCGCTCTCCCGCGCTATTTGCAGAACATTTCCCCTCGCCTCTACACCAACATATCCACTCGATCCACCACCATGCCTATTTCAAAGAAGGACAGAGTACGTTGAATAACGAGGTTATCTACATAGTATGGGATTTACTGACACTATCCAAGATCCAGCGCGAGCACAAGAAAGCCGACAAGGCTGGCACCCGCGCGCCAGTCAAGGCAAACGGCCTGCCCGTCAAGGCGCCTAAGCCGACGTCCATCGTAGGCACTCTCGCGCTTCCCACCTGATGCTCTTGCATTGCACGGCATCATTGCGCATAGCTGACCACCCGTATCAATACAGTGCCAGAACTGCCGCCGCGAAATCGTCAACACCAACAAGGCGCAGCTCGAGGCCCACGCCGCTAGCCACGACGCCACAACATGGCCCAAGGAGAAGTGCTGGCCCAACGACTTCTGAAGAACTGAAGCTTGGCTTGGAACAAGAAGTTTGATAGGGATCTGTGGGGGCACACGGACGCGGATATCTTCGCTATGAAGAGTGAACAAAAGGAAGGCGAACGGCCTATTTCACTTCACGATGAGGGACGACTTATCGATACATGATCAACCCACAGTCCCAAAGAAGGACATGGCACACCGTGGTCACGTACGCTCGCTGTGATAGCCGTACGTTCACGTAGCGTGTGAGCAGTGAATGGCTACATGGAGGACCCAGTATTTGAACGGCACCTGTACCATACCCCAAAAAGAAATACCTTTACTTTACGCTATTTGGTCGCGCATACAACTACTTGCAAGGACTGGTCTAGCCAGCGATCAGGATTGGTTGCCTCGCCAAATCTGACATCTAGCCCTCAGAGTCTGCTCGCAGGAGTATTCAAGATATGTAGCTAACACCACAGCGCTAACCCAGAACCCTCCCGCTGTTTCGCGATAGCAGCGGTGATCTTTCCGCTCGATCCACTCCCTCCTCTTCATCGTCGCCTACGCGCTCAACGTCTCCGTGGCTACTCTTCGTCCTCCAAACAACATAGGCGTACCCAAGCGGCGGATAGAAGAAGACACGGCACGAAGTTAGCCCAGGGTTACTTTTTTCGACGGCCGTAGACTCACAGCAACAATAGACTGGCGAGCGCATCACGCTGGACCCGTCTCCTAACATATTTCGGATCTGTATAGTAACCTCGACCTGGGCCAAACGCAGAATCCAAGATAAGCCAAAGCCATAGTCCTGTAGCAAGGACTGACTTCGCGATCTCGAACATGAACGCTTGGAACGGTGTCGCAATCGCCTTGCGCTGGACGTATACGATGAACACAATACCGGCGGACATGAGCGCCGTTATGGAAGATGCGCTGCAGACGTTAGTTCATCTGCGCATGAAAGGATTGGTGAAGTGTGTCTGTGGGTTGACGGCGCACGTACAAGAAGTAGTAATAGTTCTCTTCCCAGGCATATGTCATTTGTTCCCATGCGAAGAAGCCCAAGATGACCATCGTGGGTATGGAAACGATGGCTTGGAAGATACCAAAGCCACGGAGAGCCTGTTGCCCAAGAGGGCGGCTTTCTATACTCGCCATACTGGTGGAGTTGTTCAAATGTGTGGGCTGGTGGCTCAGTGCATACAACAGGCAGAGGAAAGGCCTGGGTTTGCGAGTATCCTACTTAAAATTGGACGGAATGCTGTTGTACCTTGTACTCTCGAGACCTGACAGCGCAATCAGGTGCAACTGCTGCTGCCTGGCGTGTGAAACATCAGGCCGGCTGAGGATTGTGGCGCAGCATGAGCATCCTATCAATGCGGCCAAGATATGCGAGGTTCGCCTTACTGTGCCATTTGATTGCACGCATCCTGAAGCCTTGCCAGATAAGAATTAATCTACATCAATAAGCTACTACGCCTCTCACTTCTTCTCCAACCTCCCCTTCTCATCCTTCAATATCTCCTCCACAGTATCCTCAATACTCGGTCCCTTCGGCTGCCAGCCCACCAATTTCTTCGCTCTCTCCGCCTTACCCCTGCTATTGAACCCCCAACTCACAGCCTCAAAGCCCGCCTGCTCAATCGCCTTGTCCTTACCCAGCTGTTGCTCCTTCAACTCCTTCTTGCTAACGAGTCCCAGCTCCGTTGCCTTCTTACCCATCAGGCGCGCGAGATCAGCCCAAAGATGCTCGCCGTTCTCAACGAGGTAGTAACCCTGTTCGTTCCAGAGCTTAGCGTCGGTGTTGTTGTTCACCGCGGCTTCGGTGAGTAGGACAAACAGCTGTGCGAGGTCCGAGACGTGGACGTTGTTCCAGCGTGCTTTTCCTTGGCCGATGATGGGGATGTATTCGCCTGTCAAGATCAGATGCGCAAGTTCATACGCCTGTCGACTCCTGGTGTTCGATGGGCCTCGTCCGCGGCCGTAGATGGTAGGTGGGCAGAGGATGGCTGTTTTGACTGATTCGGATCCGGCGGAAAGTACGAGGTCGTCGACGTTCTTGTGGAAGGCGTCTTTTGGTAGGCCGGTCAGGTCTTGTACGGCGGTCCAGTCGTTGTATTCGCGTTCTGACCATTCGCCTAGTTTGTTGTCGTCGCGCATGGTTTCCCAGCATAGGATGCCGGTGCCGCCGGTGTGGAGCCAGAATCCGGGCTTTTCTTTGGAGTGGCCGGATGCTAAGCCCTTTGCGATGGCCTTTGCGGCGCCTTCGTGGTCGGATGCATCTGCGGTGTCTGCGATTGTTAGTATGGACTTCATTACCAGAAAAGGCTGCAAATAACTTACGGATGACTACATCTGCCTTTGCTGCCTCTTCTTCCAGAGTCTTGGAGTCGTCCAAACCACCGATGACGATCCGCACCTTGGGGAAAGCTTCGGTGACAGTTTTTGCTTTTTCCTCTTCACCACTGTCAGCATAATGCCCCATTCTTCTTGAGGTGGGTGATAAATACCTGTTCGTACAAGAGCCGCAATCTCGTAATCAGAGTGTTTGTCGTACAGCGCAAAGAGGGTGTCGCCTCCAATGTACCCGGTCGCGCCGGTCCTGTATGGGCAGAAAGTCAGCAGAGTTGATTAGCTTTGCAATGTATATACATACAGGAAGATCTTAGGTGCCATGATTGAAGTAATTGAGATTCTGTAAAAGTGCTGTGTCTGGTTAGAGTGCCTTCTGATGCCTGGTACTGATACACTTCATATCATAGACGTAGCGCGACTGCTGCGGGTGACGTCATCACGCTAGAAACATCGGGACCACTGGAAGAACGTTTAATCGCACGGCAAGCCTCGGATCTAGCCCTCCTGGTGGTGCACCTCAAACGTCACTTCCGCTCTTGTTGTTCTTATTAATGATTTTAAATGTCGATGTGTTCTGCAAGAGACTGGTTAGCAAGTTGGTGGCGTGCCGCGTAGCCGCACTGCTTACAGCTCGCATCGTCACAGCGCGTTCTCTCCTCCGCATGTCATTCTTCACGTCCATGGATATAATGCGGTACAGTGACATACAATGAGGAGAGAACATCAGCTCTGTGGACACGCTTGCGCTAGTACAGGTACATGCGATTGTGCCCCACGATCTCGGTAGGATCCGGCCATGTCGTTTCTGGTCAGTCGTCTTTGACACATACCACGCGCCACCGGTCATGAGGTGGCATGGACTGGCACATTTGATACGTGCTATGACGGTCTCAATGATGTGTATGTCTTGGTAGGCGGCCCTAGAACAAGAATCTACGCAGGATGTAGGGCTCTAGTATGCCCAGATGAGACTGCAACATGACAGTGTGTAGTACATCGATAGAACATATGCTGACGAGGGCTGTTCTCGTTCTAGCAGATGGTCTTGATGCATGTGCTGGTTTGTAAAGATCTAACATTCTTCTTGTAGCGCTCAACCCGCCTGTTAAACTCAGATCGCAGCCTTCTCCATGTACCTAGTGTCTTCACGATTCTTCGCGTTCCAGCATCTCCATTCCTATAGCACGACTCTTGTCAATCAAACCCTGCGATACCCGGACAGATGTGTTGGTATATTGGAAGATTTGAAAGTCGAAAAGGTCTTCAACCATATCATCAAGCTCCTTTGTAGTTATGTGAATCTGGGCCTGCAACTTTCGTATTGCAATCCAGTGCGCGACACGCGCGTGAACAACAGGGACAGGTATTTTATGAGCCCTCGACATCGTCATCTTATAATGCTCGGTTAAGAAATGCGGGATTCGTTGGCCATACAGTCGGCTCAACCTTTTGGTCGTTTCGTGACACATGAGATGTAGAATTGAAGCTGGCCATAATTGACAATGCTTGTCAAGGAAAGCAACATGGTCGGAGAAATGGTGAATAGACTTGGACCGAGCCGCACCTGCTCGGATGTGTTCTGTCGAAGCGGAGGTATGCCTTGGCGGAGATTTTTGAGTCTCCCGAGGATTGAGAATCAACTGAAGCCAATGGTTATCATGAAACCGCGATGGCAAGGAAGAGATACGTTTCCACAGGCCAAGTCCAGAGTCTGAAATGGATGGCTCGACAGTCGACCGTACATGTTCCGTTGGCCTACGCACATTTCGCAAAGCTTCTCGTTGGCTTTCCCTCATACAATGAAATTGGACCTTGATCTGGAAGTAGTCCATGTCACATGGTGATGCTGCCGATGCTACGCGAGTCCTCTCCAGTTTTTTGATCATCTTGTTCACGAACATCGCAGTACGAAAAATGTATTTGACCGTCGTGCGCAAGTCTCGAGCTCGTTGCACAAATTTCCGGTTTGCGAGGAGGTGTGCAGTCGTTAATGCGTCACCTGTAGCTACCCGTAGTGGTAATGTGCTAAGGATAGCTTGCCGTGTACTGCCATGATACTCTACCAGGTATCTGTGTAGCTTAGGGCATTTCTGTTCGATGTCCCTACGGCTATGCAGATATTCATCCTTTGCCATCTTGTGATATTGGCCTCGGCATAAAGAACGAGTTGTCTGCCCGGATGTCGTTCCCGAAATCCAAGGCTTTTCGGGCAAATCTTTCCAATTATAGTTCCAAAGGGAATTAGTGTTGCGGTAAAAGCTTGCAAGCAGTGAGTATGGAGAGTTACGTGTCAAAGCTTTGAGGTCTTCTCCTAGCTCTTCCAGTCGTTCTTCGAAATACAGCTGAAATGATGCATCATCAAAGCGTTCTTGTTTCCGGCTATCCAGACTTGACGGTGGCGTGCTGTCGTCGAAAGTACGTAACCTTTGGTGTTTTGGGGCATTTTTCTTCCTAAATCTGCTGCGAGGGGGAGCCAAGGACGGATGCGTTGTGGGAGTAGGTACGCGCGCACCAGAACTGAGCTGCTTTTTGGTTGGCTTTGGCAGCCTCATCATGGAGGTGAGCTGGTGAGCTGGTGGGCGCTGTTGCTGTTAGACATGCGTGGCGTGAAAGAAGTTCTGCTGAAGACCGGGATTCGCGCAAGGCAACGGCACTAGCACCAAATTAGGCAAACGCTAGACGCGATAGATGGAAGTAAGGGATTACTCAGGTGCAACACAGCAACGACGATAGAGTGCGCCTTTGACTCAGACTGCGATCTGGTTCTGGGTCGGACTAGACCTGAAGTGCAGCCTGGTTTTGGTTCGTCCTAGTCGTTATAGTGCTTTGGTATACGTTACGACCAAGTACTCGATATTAGGACAGGTTAAGGTAGAACACTACAGTTTGATGATTAAGAACTATCGACACAACTATGCAATACTATACATCTTCGCTTGTACCTCCCAAACCAAGTTACAGCTCCAGTCGAATCCTGCTCCTCATCGCCTAAGCCACCTCCTCAACCTCAGTGAACCGACCGCCAGCTTTGGTAAAAGCACCTTCCTTCCCACCCTTCAACACCATATCCAAGAAAGCCGCAACATACGTAGTCGTAAGGCCCGTCATCTTACGACCCTCTATAGAGCCCAACAGCTCTCCAACCTGCGCTGGTAACTTCCCATCCAGGCCCAATGCAGAGATGACGAGAGGAAGATCCGAGAAGCTGTAGTGTGCTGAGTGCTTGACTTCAAACTCCTTCTTCCAGCCAGTGAAGTTTGGCCAGATGGTCTTCCAGGACGGATCCGTTTCTTGTGTCTTGTTCTCGTGGCCCATTAGCATGAAGGGGCCGTTGAAGCCGGTTGTCAATACGGGACCGAACATGGAGCCATCGAGGTTGACTCCGCCCTTGAGAGAGGTTATTGATATCATCGCACTGGCTGCTGCTGCACCTCCTAGAGAGTGTCCGACGACGGCCATCTTGGGTGCGTTCTTGGCGCTCACATATCCCGGAAGTAGCTCTTTGATAGCTGAGGCGTTCTTCATTTGCTGAGAGACGAACTTGATGTCTGCGACTCGCGTGTTGAGTGCAAGCTCAATCTCGGCATCGCTCTCGATATCAACGCCCGTCACTATGGTACCGTCCGGGAACTCAACCATATCTGCATCGTAGGGATGGTCAATGGAGAGCACCACATAACCAGTAGCCGCGATGTTCTGGAGCATTGCATTGTACAGGTGTCGAGATGTAGCGAGTGCGCCTGAGAAGAGGACGACTGGCAAGTCTTTCGAGCAACCGCCTCGTTTTGCCGGAGTCATGCAGGTCCCAAGGCCTAGTGATTGGAAGCTGCCGTCGGGAAGACCGTATGCGCCGAACTTGGTGTCCATAAAGGATGCGGTCGCGGGAGGCATGTAAGATTCGATCTTCTTACGACGGCATTGGGTAGTAGGGTAGAAGCCGGATACCATGATAGATCGAGGGCGGCCATCGTTGGCGTATGGGTCCGAGCGATTATGGTCGGTCAGTGAGGCGGAAGAGATCATCACATCCTGATGATGAGAGGCAACGATTGGGAGTGTAGTTTTGGCAAATGTAAGACCAGGCGAGGATGCCAAAAGTACCAGTAGAACTGAGGTGCGAAGTCCCATGTTGTCGATTGTTGATAGAGGTGAAGATGATAGGTAAGATCTTTCGAAGTTGGAGGCGAAAGTAGAGGAAGATGCTTGTGATGGATATGTTTGAGAGCATGAGTGGTATCTATAGTTCTGGCTGGAGGTAAGCATCTACGTGCATGAGATGCTCGACCCTCTACCGAGCGCTCTATCGTGACCAAACGCGGACATGATAGTGGATACGACTATACTCCAGTTTCTTTGCTAGTGCAGCAGAGCCGCATTTTCGACCGTCATGGGTAGTGGAGGAGATCTTCCCCGGCGGCTTGTCGGTGCCATTGGTATCTAGTCCCAAGAAAGTCTAGACGCGTTGTTTCGTTTCCTAAAACGGTCAAGTTAGCTGGCACCGCTTCTAGTGGGCCTGTTGCTCGTATGCTTCGTCCTTCAGCGACGCGATACCACTTCCCAAAGCATCTTTTTACGACATCCTGCAAATCTCCGATGCTGTGATAGACGACGCCTCATCGCCTGCCTTGCATTAGCAATCTGCCTTTGTCGCTACACAACTTAACTTCGCACAAGCGCCACGCATGTCACCCAGCATTGGGCCGTATGATGGTCGTAAGGCTAGACGGAAAAGGTGCGAAGCCTGTGTTAAGCGCAAAATCAAAGCAAGTGATTCAGCCCTACCAAGTCTGCCAACACTAATTGGCTATAGTGTAATGGCGGCGTTCCTTGCGATTACTGCAAAGGGAGAAGACAAGAGTGTGTGGTGCCCACGAGGTCGGCAGTTTCGAGCTTTGTCTTCGTCAACCCAGGAGCCGAGAAGCAGCTTCAGCCACGATCGCCAATTAGCCCAGGGAGAACTGAGGAAAACATGGCTTACTTTTTCAGCTCCTTCCTACCGATGAATGTTCTTTCCAGTGGCGGTCTACTACTGCAAAAGGAGTTGCAAAGCATGATGCATTCTTCGGCCGCTTTGAGGGATGCTCTCTGTGCAGTAGCAGCCTTGCACCGATGCCAACGGGTCCAATGGGAAGTTTTGGGGACCAAAGACCCTGAAGGACGCCAGGGCGCGATGCAGCTTTACGTAGGATCCGTGAGAAGTGTCCAAGCCCGCATTACCAACAACAAGTTTGCGGACGATCCATCAACACTGTGGACGACCTTTCTGCTCGGCCTTTTCGAGGTAAGCGCCAACTCCATATACGAGGTGACAACGGCTAACATGGCTTAGCTAATGTGCGATGCCAGCGGGACCAACTGGCTCTCGCACTTCCTGCACGGGACTTGCGCAATCTTGCGGCTCCAACCGCCTTCGTGCCTTGCTCTTCCAGACCAAAAGAATACGCAGAAGCGTAACTTCTTCCTTTCAGCCCGTATATTCGAGATATCGAGGGCCTTGATCTACTCTGAACCAACTTTTCTCAGTCAGCCTGTGTGGACTA
>Ga0265780_10001697_pt1 | contig 30565 bp, 26 predicted proteins | sample P1T30metagenome_FD_192432 | JGI IMG/M metagenome (GOLD analysis project Ga0265780, IMG submission 192432) | Plant litter microbial communities from East Loma Ridge, Irvine, California - P1 T30 | ecosystem: Environmental > Terrestrial > Plant litter > Unclassified | place: USA: California... | reverse complement strand
CTGCAGGCCGAGGGCGGATAAGCGCACAGTTGCAGAATTTTTTGCGTAGAGATACTCATTCGGCGAGTTAGAACTTTGGGGGAGAGAACTTATTTTAACTTTCATACCTAGTCAAGTGTGAAAGAAGCGGAACTCAATTTGCATACCAGTCAGATGGAAATAACGCATTGGAATTGCTACAACCGTCTTAGTTATCCTCAAATCTGCAAATCAACCCTGTGAATGACTCAAATCATCCTCACCACCCGCCTCCATGAGGTCCTCCAAACCCACCCATACCTCCGCGACCTCCTCCCATCCCACCGCGGCGTCCTGGGAATCCTCGTGGGCCGCGCATGGGAGGATAATCATCCTCGTCGTCCGAGAAATCACCGCTTTCCAGTGCTCTCAAAGCCGCGGCTATGGCCAACGTATCCATCATCTCGCGATGAGACTCGCACAACCCTCCCATGGCAGGATGCGTACCGCCACCTCGACCACCCATCATCCCAGGATGCATATCGCCCCGACCGCCCATCATGCCGGGATGCATGCCGCCACCATAACCACCCATCATACCAGGATGCATGCCGCCAGGACCCATGCCAGGGTGCATCCCACCCGGCCCGCCCATACCCGGGTGCATCATGCCCGGTCCACCCATAGGCGGACCCATGTCGTCAGTGCCGCCGAAGTCGCTCTCATCGTCCATCATACCCGGATGTCCGGGCATCATATCTGGCGGACCTTGCCTGCCATCGCAGCCACTTCGACCGCGGCCTCGCCTGCCGCTTCCGTAAGGGTTTCCTCGTCCGTACATAGTAGGCAGTGGTTGTAGTTGATTCGAGTGTGCTTATGGTCTGTGTGTTGTTTTGTAGTGTCGCTATTTGTGGGTGTAGAAGATTGATAGATAACTGGAGGTAGCGATGTGTTGTGGGTATAGAACTGGGTACCGATGCGGGCTTTTATACGCAAGAGTGAGACTTCAATGCGTTGTGAAGCGGACGAATGCTGTGAAATGTTGCAAATCTTTGATTGAGGGCAACAATCTGCGAATTTCTGTGTGCGGTCGTGTCAACTTCGTGTCCAAGTCAATTTTTGGCATGGCCCTGTCACGTAAGAATGTTAGGACCCGTCATCTTGTATTCTCCTGGGCCTGAAATTGGCGCGTTCGCTGTCAAGGTACTGGCGATTGAATTCATGAACTTGTGACGTCTGCATTTGTATACACTAGGCCTGACAAATCCGCTGGCTAGGCTTGAAGGGGGTTTTCTGGTATAAAGTAGCGATAGATGCGAAGACGAAGCGCTACGGGTAGCTCAAGTAGAGACATCTGGGCGCGCTCTGTGGAACGCAATCTACTATTAGAGATCGACTGTCATCTTATGTACAAGCCTGAGGAGACTCAGCGACTTACCGGTGCTTAACGAAGTGCTGGAATGGCCTTGAAATTAAACAGCTTAACCCAAGTAACTCCTGGGTATCCAGTGCTTATAGTGTTCAGATAGCGCGTGCGAATTACCGGTATTATAGCATCTGGTGCGGAAGATGGTAGGCAAGTAAACATCACCTGAGCCCCACCAGTCACGTGCGGACTGCCGCGTGCGCCGCGATCGCCCAAGCTCCACGCGGTCCACCAAAACTTTAACCCTAAGTCCACAACCCACAATGCCGTCGTCGGACTACACAACGGCCATAGGCGGCGGCCTAAAGCTCAAAGGCACCGGCGTCGATAAGAAGAAAAAGAAAAAGAGACCCAAGCCGATTGAAGATGCCGGCGAATCGGCCTCTACAGACGTCGCAAAGCGCGCAAAATCACCTTCACAAACACCCGGGCGCTCATTATCGCCTGATGCTGCTGAGAAGAGCTTGAAAGAAGCTGGTGGAAGGAAGAAGACCGAGGCAGAGAGGCGACACGACGAGATGCGCCGCAAGAGGCTCGAGGAACGACTCAAGCGCGAAGGTGTTAAGACGCACAAGGAGAAGGTGGAGGAACTGAACAAGTACCTAAGTGGACTCAGCGAGCACCACGACATGCCGAAGATTGGACCTGGCTAAGACCACCTGGCGCTGCGACGCAGCGAACGGTTGCGACAAGATACAGGCGAAGAGCACGAGAGGTGGACCACGTACCGTACGACACGATTTCCACGGCTGTCTTATGCGAAGAACAACCTGGAGGGCCGAATATTGGGCGCGCAAGACGGACAGACACCAAGTTACTTTGAAGTCTGGTACATGATTCAGGAGATGGACGAAATTCAGTCATCGTTGGTCAGACAGACATACAAATACATATAAACAACACGAAGGAATGACATGCCCATGATAGGATCAAGCGCGCTTTGCGTAAGTAGCATGTAAGACACGATCCAATGAAACAACTAGAGCCGCATTCGCTGTCCTCTTCCTATGTCCCCTCCTCTGCCTTCTAAGAAGGTTCCTGTGCATAAACTACCAGGCCCTGGCAGAATTCGTGTCTGCCCTACACATGCGCGAAGTAATCTAACAGTCTTAAAGAGCGCAGTCTATAAGTTAGTAAATAAGCCTGTATATATTTAGTGCTGTAAGATAACTTATGTAGCTCTATAATGTATTTTAGATACATCTAGGTTACCTCTTCATTTTGCCAGGGCTTGGTGTTCCTGTCATTCCAATTTATCGAAAAAGCCGCATAGCGCGAGCGCGTGATCCAGCGGGCTATCAGCGATCATGCCATCATTCAAGCGACCTTCTTGTTTTACTGTCAGCTTTATCGTGGGGGGCCGCGATCCGAGTGGGATTGGTGGAAGTTGACGGAACGTCATGAGTATACTTTCGGCTCAGCAACCCCTTTGGTCCAGGGCGTACTCGTCTCTTGTTAGGCATACTCTGGTCAAGCTGCGTGCCTTACGCTTATGCTGAGTGAGACGCGCACCGGTGGCGATGGTGCCCTGAGTTCTTGAAGTATCCAACCGGTCAAGTTCTTTCGACAATGGCATGGGCGTATTTCACTTGAGACTTCTGCGGCTAGGCAAACGGCTGGTAGTAGTACGGAGATCTGCCAATGGTGTTGGTAGTTCACGTCGATAGACCAGTCCGGTTATCACATCTACAAATTCGTTGGGAAGGGGCAAGTCAGCCAGGAGAGTAGAAGTCTGTGTTATGATCTGGTCCCGCACATCACATTCACCGTCACAGCAATACCAATATTTAAATCGTGTTGGTTGAGCAGCTTACTGGATGGCACCCTTATATGCTTAAATGTCGCTCTCTCGCACAATGAGCCCTGATGGGGCAAGTCGTATCTGAGAAATAACAAGGCAGACGTGATGATTCGGTGGCATGCTTACTGCAGGGCATGGGCCCTGAATTTGTGTGACAGCAGTATAGCTCACGCGACAAGCGCTGGAGACACCGCAGTCGTGATTCAGACGCCAGTTTCGAAACAACCGGCTTGTGTAATTTGTAGGACCAGAAAGCGCGCGTTTGTCACTGTCACGATCAAGCTTCAGACCCTGCGAATTAGGTTTCCAGCGGGTTGGGTTTGCAAGACAGGCGATTGCAGACGCAGCGCGCTGATATGGGGTTCCAGAACAATTCCTTATCTAGGCTGATGCATGCACACCACCGGTTCGAGGCCCATCCGAACATGACCTGATGTCTATCCCTTGTCGTGTGGTGCACAAGGAAATCTGCCACCTGCCCAGGATTGCTTAGCCTATTCTTATTCGAGCTTGTCACGCATGCCAAATTGCGAAACAACGAATACCAACCCGCGCTAGGAGCAGACCGTCTGCCGTCGCGTACGTTGCCATCAGCTATATTCATCACAGTGATCTGTCCCATGAGGGGCTCCTGTTGACACTAGTCGCTGTCAAACTCTAAATCACCAGTCTAGCGTAGCTTGGAGAGAGTTTGTGGTTCTCTAGAGACTAATAACTTACTGTCCGCCAAGAACGCGCGTATGTCCGACAAGTACGAGGATGATTGCTGCGGTGGGTGGTCGCGACTGCGTACCCTGAGCGGTGATTTGAGAGCTTATCTGTACCCCGCGTGAGTTTTGGGAACGAACGGCCGTGTTGGGTGAGCGGGCGGCCTGTCCGCAGCTCTCTGAAAGCTATCATTCGATAGTGAGAATCGTCCAGGCGTCTAGAATTGCGACTATCTGCCACGCCGCACTTAGCTCAAGAGTTCAATCGCCGCTGTGGTGCTGGTTCGTGCTTCCTGTTGTGCTCAAGATCGGGATGGGCACACGAGAGGGTTTGGCGAGATTGTAAGACCACTGCGTGCCTGTCGATATAAAGTAGGACCTTGTACTCCCATCTGCGCGGTAGTGCCCCAGCATCTCGTCTCCGTTCCCTGGTGCTATATCATTTGCCTTATTGTAGGGGTGAATCTCTAAGTCCTGGCGCTAGCTCAGTCCGAGAACCCTTGACACTGTCTGTCATATATACCCACGATCCGTCTTCGGCTCTTCCACTCTTGATCTACTCAGCTTTTCAGGTCCTCAAAATGACGGCCAACGACTACGAGAAGGATCAATTCGCCATCCAGGGCGATGCTAGTCCTCCCCATGACCACGGCGTCGGGCACATTGTCGATACCAAGGGTGGCGCACTGGGAGAGGCAGCCGGTATTTACGGTGATCTTGAGACTGCCGAGCGGTACGGCTATGTCGAGCGAAACCTCAAGTCTCGCCACATCCAGTTCATCGCACTCGGCGGTAAGTACTCAACGCAAAGGATACGCGTGGAACATATACTGACTGAATACTTGCAGGTACCATCGGCACTGGTCTCTTCCTCGGTATCGGGACTGCGTTTGCCAATGCTGGTCCGGTTTCAGTCCTCCTTGGTTACACCATCACCGGCATTGCCGTCCTTGCCATGATGCAATGTCTCGGCGAGATGGGTACATGGCTGCCGCTGCCCGGTTCTATCCCACAATACTGCTCTCGTTACGCCGATCCAGCTCTTGGTTTCGCCGCGGGATGGAACAACTGGTACCAATACTCGATCACGCTTTGCGCGGAAATCTCTGCCGCTGCCCTTCTCATCAACTACTGGGACCAAGAACAAAAGTACAACCCCGCCATTTGGATCACACTCATAATTCTCCTCATCCTTGGCTTGAACATTTTTGCGGTCGGCATCTACGGCGAGGCAGAGTTCATTTTTGCCTCGATTAAGATCATTACTATGGTCGGGCTCTTGATTCTTGGGCTCGTCATCATGTTAGGAGGTGCTCCAGACCACGATAGGCGAGGTTTCCGCTACTGGAAGGAAGGCGCGATGAAAGAATATGTTGGCACAGGCAACACGGGTCGCTTCACTGGTCTTTGGTCCACTCTGGTCAATGCCGCTTTCTCGTACGGTGGTGTAGAAATGGTCTGCGTTGCGGCTGGCGAAGCTGCCAACCCAAGGAAGAATATTCCCAAGGCCGTGCGACGTGTTGTTTGGGTGAGTTGTTCGATGGTTCCTCCGAAGTGCGTCATTACTAACGACAAATCAGCGCATTCTATTCTTTTATATCCTCGGATCCTTCTTCATCGGCGTGATCATTTCTAGCAACGATCCTCAACTTACTAATTCGGACGCCCAGGGAGCACAGAAGTCTCCATGGGTCATCGCTATGAAGAGTGCCTCGATCTCAGTCCTTCCTCACATCATCAACGCCGTTATCTTGACCTCCGCTACTTCCGCGGGCAACGCTTTCTTGTACACCGGATCCCGTTACCTGTTCGGTATTGCGCAGAATGGCCACGCTCCCAAATTCTTGCTCAAGTGCTCCAAGGCCGGTGTACCATACTACTGCGTGGGAATTACCTGCTCCGTCTCGTTGCTTACGTACCTGAGTGTCAGCACTGGTGCTAACAAGGTCTTCCTCTGGTTTCAAAACCTGACTACGATTGCCCAGCTCTTTACCTGGTCTTCAATCTGCTTCACCTACACCCGCTTTCGCGAGGCTCTTGCGGCGCAGGGGGTCGATCGCAGCACATTGATCTTCTCCGCCCCGTTTCAGCCATACGCCACCTGGTTTGCCTTTACATACTTTGTTTTGATCATTGTCTTCAACGGTTTCAAGGTCTTCACCACCACCCCTTGGGGTTCTGATGAACTGACAGCGTTCTTCACCGCTTATGTCGGTACTGCGATTTTCGGTCTCCTGTTTGCGTTCTGGAAGATTTTCAAGCGCACAAAGATGGTCGACCCTGCACATGCAGACATTTGGAGCGGAAAGGCTGCCCTTGATGCAGAGGTTTGGCCGGAACAGATACCTCGGAACATGCTTGAGAGGTTTTGGTTTTGGTTATGCTAGACCAGGATGTCTGTATGATGGCGGCGTCAGATACGCAGTCTCGCTTACGCACGTCGGTCGAGGCATGGAACATGCTTGAGAGGTTTTGGTTTTGGTTATGCTAGACCAGGATTGTCTGTATAATAGCGGCGTCAGATACGCAGTCTCGCTTACGCACGTCAGTCGAGGCATGTATGAAGCCTGGGAGACGTGCTTGAACTAAGAGGTCCTCCGTTCCCATTTTATTTAGAACATCGAATCGCAATTGAATCCTGTTGGTTTTCAATCTCTACTCATCAGAGCCATGTAAGGGCTCCTTAAGGGCCAGCGAGTTGTTACTTGATTCGGACATGCTAGATCGCATTTCCCGGACGTTAAGGAGCAGCCTACCTATATTCTCTGAACATGTTAGACTATCCAGATTCTGAAATGGCAACATACAGTCGTTGAAACGATCAGCGTGCGTCGTCGTGATGTGATTATGACGTTCTAGACTACGAGGCTGAATAGACTTTATATCTTATCAGTGTGCCTCGAAGAGCTTGGATAACCTTGAAGTCGAACAGCCTGACTGGGCTGCTCTCCCAGCGATCATTCATACCTAGCTTCGGCCTGCTAGGCGTCCCTGTTGACTTTCCCACACAGATGATGACCTGCAAAACTTAATGTGCTTCGTGACCTTTTGTGGTCACAGAATCGCGGAATGCTTCCGCTCGATCATCTTGTGCCCTGACTTTGTGGAAGCTGAATTGCCGTAGTGTAATAGGAATGCGATGGAACACAACAACCGTCGACGAGCGCACTGGGTGTCAATGCTGTTGGGATTTGAGGGAGCATGGTCGTAACGCGGTGCGGCGCGTTTTCTGTCGGTGATCCTGCCGGCCTAGTTTAGCGTCTTTCTGCCCGCTTAGGCATCGACAGCCTCAAGACGCCCAATCTCCAGTCATCACTTCGACCTTCCACACAGCGAATATTTTGACGAATTAATAGCTTTTCAACGCCTTGTTCTCCAGCGCTTCCACTGATTTGCTGACAATCTGGAAGAGTAATGTCGTATGTACTACTGCGGCGCCGTTTCCTATGATGATAAATCACGATTCACGTGCGGGATCCCCAGAGCGACCACTCTACATACTATCAAGCGGAACTCGAAGGCCACAAGCCCTCGCTTGATAAAGCTTTGCTGTGAAATTACAGCTGGATACCAACAAATCGTTGATCATCAGCATGTCGGTACCACTGAATGCAGCCCAAGATGCAGTTGCAAGCGCCTTTTACACAGCATTGACACCAGTAAAAAGCCCGGAACCGGAAAGTTCGAGGCGAAATTCGGAGCAGCCAGCTCTTAATCGCGCGTGTGAGGCTTGTCGCATGTCAAAAGTCAGGTGCTTGGCCAATTCAGACGTGAACTCTACTCAATGTCAAAGATGCGCAAAGGTCGGAAAAGCTTGCGTATTTGCGCCTCCAGCGAAGAGGAGACAACGCAAGAGAACGGATGTGCGAGTCACGGAGCTTGAGAAGGAGATCAAACAGATGCGTGACCTCCTCAAAACCTCGAAAAACAAATCTTCCGACCATGCGAGCGATCAAGAGTCAGAAGACGCAGGCTCGACCGAAGATGCACCTGAGGCGGAGAAAGCAGGTTCGGTAGAACCAGCGCTGCAGAGAAGCCGAGCAATAACAGCATCGCAAAAGTCGAATGCCGACCAGTGGTACGACACGGAGACTGAGCGGACGCAGGGCGCGCCTAATACGAACAACTGTGGACCGAAAGATCCTTTTGGTCCTGCTGAGAACGACATTATCGATCGTGGCGTTATCACACCCCAACAAGCCGAGGAACTGATGGGTGTTTGGAGAAACGACCTGGTAAACTCTTGTCCTGGGATTACCATACCAAGACACTGGACAGCGAACGACCTGCGGGCAAACAAGCCGGCTTTGTTCCACGCAGTCATGGCAGCTGCCGCGCACTCATATGGATCTCAGATATCCGATAAGTTGCACGAGGAGGCCGTCTACCTTTATGCTCGGTCTGCGTTCATTAACGGCGAGAAATCAATAGAGAGTATACAAGCGATGATGGTCACGGTGGCTTTCTACTCGCCACCCAAGAAACCCGGACAATTACAGATCTATCAATGGGTCAATATGGCCGCATCTATGGCTCTAGAATTAGGTCTTGCGTCGAAGCCAAGAACACATGAGCAGCTACCCAAGCGAGCCATCAGGTCACTGCAGAAGATCTCTTCACCAGAAGAGCTACTCGAACACTGCCGGACTGTACTAGATCTCTACATCATCAGCGCTGGATTCTCGATGCGCTTGAAGCGACCGAACATTCTACTCTTCAACAGCTGGATGGAAGAGTGTGTCGTCATGCTCGAAAGGTCAAAGTTGCTTGATGACAGACGCATCATTGCCTGGCTCAAGTTACAACGAATCGCAGACGAAGCCAATACGGCATTTGGTTTCGACGATGCCAGCACAAGCTTCAGCCTCTCGGAGCTGCGTATGCAAATCATCCTCCGCATCTTCGACCGGCGAATGCACGACTGGAAAAAGTCCGTGCCCAAAGAAGTCATGACTGTTTTCCTCGAGATTGAATTTCACCATAACACACTTTCAATGTGGGAGTTTGGAATGGACGGGGGTCGATACGACGTGACCGAGTTTAGGAATCGGCATCTTACACTGCCAGCGCTTGACGATGACTCGGTACAGCCTGAATCACTGTTATCGCGGTCCGCGTTGCAAATCAATGCAACGACGAAATGTATCGGCGCCGCACATAATATCCTCGACTGCTTCATCCAAATCCCCATCGAGCGTCTACAAAAAGCCCCGAATGTCCTCTTCGTCCGCGCAATCTACGCCCTCGTCACCCTCATGAAAGCCGACTACGCCGTCGGCACCGACGCAGACATGAGCGAGATCCTCGAGTCGAAAAGCCTCAAAGTAGACTTCTATCTCGCCACCGTACTCGAGCGAACCTCCGAAGCCATGGGCCCAAACAAATGCAGGATACCAAGTCACTGGACATTTGTGCTGGAAGCCAAGCTCAAGTCCTGGCGCGACGAATACACGCAATGGCGAGAAGAAGATCGGCACCTGAAGCGGAGGAAAGCCGGCAATGAGGATGAGGGTGGGGAGAAGACGCCGACGTTCGCTCAACCTGCTACCTCGTCGACGAACGCACCCCTCGAACAATCTGCTGCTCAGATCCCGAACCAAAATTTCTCAGTGAATAATCCGTATCCGGCTTGGAATCTGCTGGATACATCGGCGACAACGGGTCAGATTGGCGACTTCACTCCGGATATGGGTGACTTTAGCGCGGCCTTCCAGAATGGCGATTTATATCTCTGGAACGACATGACGGCGGACTCATTTGGTGGGTGGGTGCCTCAGAGCGGGATGTATAGCGGGATGGAGTTTGGGGGGTTGAACGGGCAGGGGTTTTAGACTAGATGTGGGCGTGAAGGGTGGATGAATGAATTGAAGATGGCCGCGTTGTACTATACTTGTTCGAATCGAAAGTCCAAATGTCTGCTTGTTGCTCGTGTACGTGTTTGGGCACTGTTTCGATTGGGTGAAATAGCGGTTCGCGCTATCACGCGTTCTCCACCTAGCGCGAAGTCCGACCGACAGCTTCCCCATATTATCGCGACAACGATTCAAAGTCGCGAATCATCCGGCGCCCGATGAAGCCATGCCTCGTCTCTCTGTGCGCAACATCGTCGTCACCGTCAACATGCTGCTCCTCACCGCGCTCGCCATCCATCTGAAGCAAGTGCTATGGGACCGCCAACTGTCCCCTGCCGACCTCGGCACCTCGCATATCCCGGATGAGCTCGTGGACGACGCCCAGTTCTCGAAGCGGCGGACGGCCGTCGTGGTTGCGGCGCAGGCGAGCGAGAATGCCACATGGCTCGACGCGTATTTCCCCGACTGGGAGAAGAATATATACCGCGTTGACGACAAGTCGGCGGCGCTCAGTGTGCCGAAGAATAAGGGGAGGGAGAGCATGGTGTATCTGACGTTTGTCTCTACCTCTGGTTCCATGGATTAATGCGATCTGACTGCAAAGATAGCTATATCATCGACAACTACGACTCCCTTCCAGACAACGTTCTCTTCATCCACCCGAATCGCTACCAGTGGCACAACGACGACCCAGACTACGATGGCCTACCGATGCTGCGCCGCTTCCAACTGCCTTATCTCGAGAAAGAAGGATACGTGAACATACGGTGTGCATGGTCATTGGGGTGTCCAGCGGAAATCAAGCCGCTGGAGGAAGAAGGCGAGCATAGAGAAGCAGTCCACGCAGGCGGCGACTACAAGCAGGCATTCGAACACCTGTTTCCTGGGACAAAGGTGCCGGACACGGTGGGCGTGAGCTGCTGTGCCCAGTTTGCTGCGACGCGAGAGAAGATTAGAGAGAGAAAGAAGAGCGAGTACGTGAAGTACAGGCAGTGGATTATGGATACCGAGTTGGGGGACAGTATCAGTGGGAGAGTGATGGAGTACTCGTGGCACAGTACGTATGGCCTTCTGCGCCAGATCCCTCGACTACCACGGTTCTCTACATCCCATGAGGCTCTGCTTTCCGCGGTACGGATGATTTGCTAACTTGCCTTTTCTAGTGATCTTTGGCAAACCACCAGTGCATTGCCCGAGCGAGAAAGAGTGCTACTGCAAGACATTCGGGCTTTGTAACCTCACATGCAAAAGCAATCGTGAATGTGAGGGTCGATATACGTTACCGCCCTTCTCGTCGCTACCCGACGGTTGGCCATACGTTGGCTGGAATAAAGAAGACAGAGAACGAGCAGGGCCCGAAGATCCATTTGCATAAATGTACGCCCTACCGATATCTGCGGAGCATAAGACTCGTTGGCACATACCTACCCAACAGCGAGTACACCGATCCGCTCACATACCAAAGAAAAGCCTCAAGTGGGTGTTTGCACCCCGCACTAGTTGTGCTGGCACATTCTGCGCACTCCCTTCTAGTCGGATGCATTGGTATTATTGCGCTTAGTGTGGTGTCACATATATCAGGAGGCTATCGTCGCCGTTTGCGGCGTTGTCTCTATTGCTGAACACGCTCCATCGATCTAGTCGAGCCCAAACATCTAAAGTACCCGATACTCGCCCTACCTCGGCCCCTCTCCATGGGTCTGTAAACCTGTCAAGATGCTTCCTTAGATACCGGCTGCAGTCGATAATTCAAGAATACGGGATGAGGGACCATTGGTTCTGGACAGCCAAATCGCCCCCAGTTGATACTCCTGGTACCACTCCATCTGCTGTCGTACACAACGTCGGGTCCATTCAGTCGTTTATACAACATACAATTCACCGATGGACGTTTCGAACCCTCACTCTTTGCCGTTTCCGGCCTCCGTGGAAGCACATATTTCTACCACCGCAGCAATCGGTTATCGCTTGTACTGTTTGCTGGCATCGGCCCCATTGGCAACGACAGGAGATGCAGGACCATGCAAGCATGTATGCAGTACTTTGAGCCGTGGAACTCCCATTGTACCATGCTTCTAAGAGCATAGTACCTGCCTACCTGCCCGCCTCCCCATTTTTCCCCATTGGCTAGCACAGCCCGCTTCCCAATAGGATAACTGCGCGGCCCCAAGATTTCCAGGGCCAAGGGCGCTACTTCGATGCGAGATTCCTAGGTGGTGGGTGTGACCTTCACTTCTCGTACCCCAACAGCTGCATGCGTTGCGCACGCTTATCACCCTTCGGACGAGGTACACCATGGCGCCCTCCGGGTATCAGGTTGGACATGCCCTTGCTCAATGACAACAGGTATTGAATCTAGGCTGCGTTCACCGACCACGATCAACACGACTAACAACAAGGATGTTCGGGCGTTGGCGTCAATGGATCAGGTGTAAGAACGCTGATTGCCAACGATCGAACAAACGGCATATGTATCCTGCGTCATGAGATAGGCTAGTACGAGCGTTGTGGCAGGCTGAGGAATGAGATGCTAGGAAGCGTGCGGCTCTGCGACTGTTAGCTGGAGCAATTACCGAGGAGAGTTTAGACCGAGCCGCATTGGCTGAGCGAATTGAATCACGCGATTCAATATCGACCGAGAACTGCGCCACTGGGCTCTTTTCATCTCCTCAGCAATGGGATCTAAAACATTAATTAACATTCCGGTTGGTTGATAACAACTCACAAGAGCCTTATTACCCCGCCATGGTGCCACGCCTACGAAGGACAACGTTCCAGTTTCCTCAGCCTGATGCTTCGAGTAACCCTCGAACGCCAACCCGGACGCGCTACATGAGCCTGCACGACCGGTACGACATGCATCGCCTTTCACGCTAATTTTTTTTCAATGGGGCGCTCACGTAGACTTATAGCAGAGCCGCATTGAACGAGGCCGTGCCATGGCGTCTAGTACTAGGCTTTGCTGCACGCGCAGCTGACCCACTTCATCGGCTCAAAGAGCCTCATCTTTTTACAGTACAAGTTGCCTTAATTTGCCTTCAAAATTTTGGACTATCTTGTGAATCGGGTGTCGCTCACGTGTCCTTTGTCCGTGCTCTGCTTTGACGCAGTAAAGTCCCTCAGGCATGACTGTCTCCCTGGACGGGCTACCTTATGACATTCTATTCTACGTCGCTTCGAGCATCCACCTTGACGACGTCGTTCATCTTAGTCAAACATGCCGTCAACTGAGAAGTCTGCTAGACGAGAGGACTCTTCAGCGTTGCGTGGTCGAGGTATGCAATCTTTGTCCCTCGGTTGCACAGAGCAAACAATTGAATTTCTAGCAGAGTTTCAATCATGCCGAAGAGACTGCTCTTGCTCGTACCGAAGAGATAACGTACAAAGAAGCGCTTCATGCCATCTACGACAGAAGGAACGCCCTGTCAAATGCACACCCTTTCTCGGCTCGCGTACTTGGACAAGGAAACAGCTTTCTTTACCGTCACGGCATCATATGCATACTACGAGGTCAAATAGTCGATGTTATGGACGTGCGCTCTACTTCACCTACAGTGCATTACGATCTCAGTGCCTTAGTAAGGCCTATACTGGAGTCCGCCTTTACCGTCTTTGGTTCTGTCAGGATCTCTTTGATGTATTATAGCGACCAAGTCCTCGCTATTTATGTGGAACCTGAGAGCCGTCCCAACGCTGGATATATATTTGCACTTCGCATAGGAGGACAATTTTCAGACAGCAGTAGAGTGCTTGCAGCATTTCATGTCACGGCAAGCTCGAAAGTTTTTGTAAGACATAACGCTCGATACTTATATTATGGTACTCATACTGGCATTGGCGACGACGGACACCATAAATGGGAATTGTCAGGCGTTTCGCTCGACGACAAGTTTCCACTACCTGACACCGGCAGACCATTGTTATTCGAAGACTTTCATGGCACTGATATTGGATCAACAATTGCATTCGAAATCTATAACGACTATTTCTACGCCGTCTCGAATCAAGGGACATTTGAAGTTGAAGAAGTGGATTGGACTTCATTCTATCACTGCATTCGATTCCCTCTGGACAAGCCTATTTTGAAAGAAATGCTTAAAGATGAGCGTGTTTATCGTCGGCAACACGCTCAGGGACCTATCCATGACTCCTGGACAGATTTAACACTTCAGCTTAGCGAACGCACAAACGAAGTTATGATCCTTGAATCGAGAAGAGAATGGGCGCAGGCCTCGTCACGGCAATCACGCACCTTCTACACTTCAAAGTTCCACGTCAAATCCAAGCACACATCTAAAGAATCTTCATCTACCGAAGAAGATGCGGACACAATTTTACTACCTGAAAACGATCTTTTCGTCGACTTGTTAGACTCATCCAACAAGCCAAACTGGATGCCCACGCCAGCTCAATGCAGCTCGAGCCGCCACCCTGAGTTCACCAAAACCGAAGCATCCCCTCGCTCCTTCATCCTCGCCAAGACCAAATTCCGCGCCTACAACCATTCCTGCACCTCGTTCCTCGACCTCGTGGAAGATGAGCGCTGCTGCAACGACCCTTCCAAACCCAGCTGTCTCAGACTGCGAGTTGGCTCGCGCCACTCCACATCACTCAACATCTCACCACTCGACGTCAAAGGCAAGGCCCGCGCCGACGACACGGCACCCACTTTCAACGACCACGTTTCCTACCGTAACTCGCCAATCCGCATGTGGCCACCGCCCGCCTCGCGTTGCCCATGCTCTAAGCGGCTGCACGACATCGTGAACCCGCCGCTGGCGCTGGGCCCCAGCCATACGCGATCTGTCACCGGGGTGCTCGACGATCGGACGCTGGTGTACATGGTGAAGTCGGGGAGGTCATATGGTGCCAGCGACGATAGTGCGTTGGGCACCGTTGTCGTCGTGGACTTCACCCGACCGTATAGCAACACACCATCGCGACCTCTGCAGATGAGGCGTGTGGATAGCCAAATGGACACCGGCGAGGCAGATGACTTCGACATGTCGCACTGGCAGTGGACGACTGGCCAGCTTCGCCGGTGCAGGAGTGGGACGTGTCGGTAAGCGAGTGGTTCGTACTACGCTTTCCTCTCCAAGAATTGACGGGCGATGCTGCCAGCGAAGGAACGTTGCAGAGCCGCATGGTCAGAGGCATTATACATGGGCGTACCGTTTGCCTGTTCATAGACCCGCGTGACCCGTCATGGTGGCCCTGTATCGCCCCGCACGAGGCTGAATATTCAACAAGGCTGAGCGCTCGCAAAAGGGGCCGAATCTTGACAAATGTCACGTTTCGAAGGACCTTTTAAAGTGGAGTGCATGTGCATATGCGGTTTTGGTGATTGCAACCTGCATGTACATGCAAGTTGCCCTGGAGTTGTTTTGTTTGGGGAGATGGATGCGATGGTGCATTCATCCGAAGTCGGGGTTGGTCTTGAGCCTTGTGGGGGCTTATCAGCATTACCAGTAGCCCGCACTATTTAACAATGTATCTTGTCGTTCATGTTTCCTCTTCGATATCATACTCAGTGAGTACTTCCCCGCCACGGAATAGTGCGTTGTACGTTGTACGATGCACTTTCCACCGTCCGGTAAGCAGAGATCTGGGATCAGTGGTCATGCGCCATCTTGCTGATGGCTTATGGAGCATGAGCAAGTCAGCTATTGAACCGGAAGTTTTCTGCAACGGGCGGACATGCAGAGTCAGGTCAGATGATGGGGGCTTGTCGAAGTAGAGTAAGGCTAGACACGGCTCGCGTGAGCGAGCGCCAGACTGCGAAGCAGACTGCCACGGTGCAAGAAAAGTGAGATTAAGAAACTTCGAAATCTTGCATGTAAACCTGTATCCCTAGCCTAGCATAGAATAATCTACTCGCGTCTTTCTTCTGAAATATGAAAAGACTTCCTAGAGTAACTTACGGCTTTGTCGAAGAATTCTACTTTTTCTCTTGGACGATTGTTGCAGTTCGTGTCTCGCTCATGCTGTAACTTGAGAGGCAAAGTACTTGTTGGTGCAGCCCCATTGGGTACACCTGCATAATGACATGGCAAACCAACAGTTCTACGCGATGTGTATTATTTATTCAGAAGCAATCGTTCACTCCCCCTCTCCATCAATATGATATCACCCAAATACCCCCAGGATCAACCCCGTTCAATGTTCCCCTTCGAGTCTAGTCCTCAAATGACGCCATTTCCACAAAAAAAAAGACGCCTAAGCATTCCGGCGACCCACAACCCACGTGCAAAATGAACATTAACGGGCATTGCTGATACTAAAACAAAACAACAAATTCCTGCGTGGTGTGTATGCTTTTCTCTTTTGCAGGGCCCGATCGGCGTTTCTCTGCTCCACGCAATTGGTGCGCAACGTCGTGAGCTTCGGGCAGTGAAGCTTGCATCTGCCAAGCCCTACATATCATCGCAATGGTACGCGAGATGTACGACGGGATGTGTGAGATATGGGGCTGATGAGGCGCAGGTCCATGCCGATGCGTCTGCGTTCGCAGAGGGCCTGAGTAAGAAAGAAGTCTACGCGCAAGTCCTCGAACAAGCGCGGATATTATTCGACGGGCAGAGGAATTGGGTAAGTGACACACTGCCAAATTATACCATACCATACTCCACACTCTCGCGCATAGCTAACTTGCTGCAGGTCTGGTACGTTAACAGGCATCCATCAACTCGCGGACTAAGCAAAACAAATCGCATCGTCGAACATGCTGGCACAAAGAGATGTTTTCTAACACCAGCCCATAGCAACTTCTCAAACACGTCTTCCTTACTTTGGCATGCCCTGCACTCCCTCCCCTCCCCCTCGCACGCCGTCAACTGGGCTGGCTTCTACTTCACCGACCCGTCCAACCCTTCCAAGCTCATCCTCGGCCCCTTCCAAGGCCAGGTCGCGTGCCAAACGATCCTGTTCAATCGCGGCGTGTGCGGCACAGCTGCTGCAACACAGACGACCCAACTGGTCGCTGATGTCGACAAGTTCCCTGGCCACATTGCGTGTGATGGAGCGAGTAAGAGCGAGATCGTTGTGCCGATTGTACAGGGGGGACGCACGGTTGCGATTATTGATGTCGATTGTGCCGAGTTGAGTGGATTTGATGGGGAGGATCAGAGGGCGTTGGAGGAGTTGGCTGGGATGCTTGGGGAGGCGTGTGATTTTTAAAGAGAAAAAAAGACCAGGGTTGGTATCCTCGGGGCCATGGAAACGTATATAGAGCTGTTTAAGATACCTGATTGTTTCAACACAATATTATCACTTCACACAAGGAGAGGACCTTTTTGGTTTTAGAACTTTGGATAAGACTACTGAAATTAACTCCTCATTAACTCATTCATACACGTCATTTTCACATCCGCGAAAGCTGCAGATGGCAACAAGACAAGCCGCAAGCCTGGAGAAAAGAACAAGGTGTAGAGCAACAAGGAAAAGAGACAGAGCAGTGACTGGACATATAAGGACACCCATACGCCTAAGATGAAAGTGAACTCCAGAGCAGCTTTATGCAAAACCACGACCCATATGGACCAAACGCCCGTCCTGCAGACAGAATGTGTAGCGCCGTATTGACAAAGAGGAGATAATGGACAAGAGGCAGCCCCGATGCGCCACGCCGATGATGCAAATGATGGGAATCAGATCAGGAAGCAGAAATTGATCATGACTTGGTGCGGGCAAGGCCGTTTCCTATGCTGCCAACACGGCCGCTCGTCTTTCGTACGCCCGCGGGTGTCTTGCTGTCTGTGCTTCGTCGTGCAGGGCTCGTTCGGATCTTGCCCATGCTGATGCTGCCGTTTCCACTCTTCTCCTTTGGTGTCTTCGGTCGCCCACCAACGGCGGGTGCGGTGTTCTCTGCGTCGCTCTCTTCGCCAAAGCCGAATGAGGTATGTGTGACGGTCTGGACCACAGAGGTGGTGCTGAAGGCACGTCGCTGCTTGTCTTTCGCGACGGGCGATCGGGTAGGAGATCTGGAGTTAGTTCTCCGTGCAACCTGGCGGAGATGGTACTCCTCGTCTGACTCGCCCTCGAATCGGCTGATCTCTGCTCTGACCTCCGTCTTCGTGAACGGCTCGTTCTCGTCAATGCGCTGTGGTGACTGCCTTGTGCTGCCATTGCCGTAGAGCTTGCTAGTCTTCCGCGGCTGACCAGGCGTCGGCGCCGGCAGGTTGTCTTCTTGTACACCAATGTGTGAGTGTGCTGCGTTGCCGCGTTCGTTCGACTCGATCTCGCCGAGGGCTACGCGCTTCTGCGAACCGTTGGGCGGAGTGAAGGTCTGGCCGTTGCTTGCGAGGCGCTGCTTGCGCGGTGACTTTGTGGGTGTTGAAGGCATCATCTCAGCGTACTTGGCCTTGATGGTGTCCTCATGCCACCACTCGCGGAAGGTGGACTGGTTGAGGTGCAGCCAATGCTGTTGGGGACCGACAACCATACCTGGGCGCATGAAGCGCATGTAGGCGATGATCTCGTTGGCGGTGAAGCCGTGCTTGTAAATCAGGTATGCGCCGATGAGGCATCCCGTTCGGCCAAGTCCAGCCTTGCAGTGGACGGCAATGCCCTTCTTGTGTACTGTGATCATCTCGTGCGCGAGGTTGATGAACTTGCGGACCAGGGACAGCGGCGGGCATGTTCCATCGTCGAAGATCATGTTCAAGTGCTGGATGCCCATCTTGGTGAAGTAGCTGGACGAGTAGAGTTCTGAGTTCAAGCGCACTACCAGGCCAATGTTGCGCGCACTGAAGTGGGACAAGACGTTCTTGAAGGGACCCGGTAGTCCTGATCGCTGGACCTCGGCGATGTTGGAGGGTAGCGTCGCGTACATTGGCGATGATGTGGGGATCTCGTTGGTCGGCTGTTGCTGAGGCGAGGCGAATGCAAGGAATTGAGGCGTCACCCAGTTGAAGTCGCCCATGTCGACACGCTCGAACTTCTCATATCTGTGCATGTTAGCATTGGTCGGGTGCCGCCAATCGCAAAACGTACTCTTCCAGGCTGAAGTCCTTGAGCCCGCAAAGACCTTCCTCCTTGGCCTTCCACACACCGTAGATGACGTCTTGAATGTTGAGGACGTAGTCTGCTTGGCTGTAGCCTGCGTCGCGGAAGGGCATGCAAGGCGGGTCCATTTGCGCAATGGGCGCAAGGGCGAGGTGAGGCGGCCATGACTGGATCAGCACCATGTAGCAGGCCAATATGCATGCGGCATTTGCGCGACCTGGGACTGTTAGTTGCTGCATCGTGATGCACAGGTATTTGTCTTACTCCTTGAGTCTGCGCTGCTCCAGAAGACTACTGCCCTGTCCTCGTTTGCCGGGTCACCGAGAACCTCGTGCAGCTGCACGGCGAAGCGGTACAGATGGCCAATGTGCAGTGGGCCGAAGTCGCCGTGGAAGGCGTTGTAGAGGAGTGTCTTGTCGATGCTGAAGTACACTGGCGGGTTTGCCTTGGCTCCGGTCGCAGTAGGACCGGCTTGTGCGCGTGCCGACCGCTTCGACGGCGATGCGCTTTGCTTGGGGTACGGGAAGGGCGTCGTCGCATCAGGTGTGTGGGTGTATGAAGCTAGGTACAGGCGGTCTTGGATGTACTAGGAGACAGAAGGCGTGAGCATGTTGTGTTGTGGCGCATTGTTGTGGTGTTGTTATGATGCTTACCTCGATGACCTGCCCATAGCTGGTCGAACTGGCGCGCGGCATTCTGGCTACTCGCTGTTGCGCAGACATGGAAATGGAAGGCGCAACACCACAATCTCTCTACAAGGCGAGGCGATGTGAATTGGCGACTGCAATGTCGGGGACTTGGGATGGCAGCTCGAGCTTCAATGCAGTGACACGGCGGGTGTGCAAGCGCGGATGGAAGCTGTAGTGTCTTCTGGAGCTGAAGGCGCAATGCCGGATACCACTCGTCCTGCAGTGCACGAAGTAAGGAATAGCAGTAAAGATGTGAGTCCTTTGATGGTGGATGGGAGGGTTCTATACCTGTTGTATGTTTTGATGTTGATGTTTTGTCCGTGCACGACCCACGGTAACCCGGCCTGGACTAGCCGGGTTTCGGACCAGCACAACAACGCCGCGACGACATCAAACCCAATTCAGCCCGTTCTGGCCAAAGCGCATCATAACACTGCTTCCGTACGTTCATCGGCGCAGTGTTTATGCTTTGCTGCAATTTGCTGGGCGATATCTCTACAAGCATGCTCAAAGGTCATTCCAGTAACAAAGGGAACCGTCATTCCACTTTATGTTTCCGAACACAACAAGTTCGCTCAATCTAATATGATCAGGAGAGGCAGGCAGGAGGGTTGGCTGAAAGAGCCCATTGAGTCGCTGCCCAGATGGGCAACCTTCCATGGAGTAAACTTTAATCATGTCAAGATTGGCCCGTTGCCAGGGTTTGAAGAGAGGGGCTCGACTGTCATAGCTTCTCGTGAGCTTCAAGGAGGCAGCGTAGAACCTCTCCTGGTCGTGCCGAAGGATCTGATAATATCGCGTGCGAACATCGAGCTTTTCGCGAGATCGGATCGCCACCTGCGAGAAGTCTTGGAAGCCATTGGCGAATTCGGACGGGTGCGAGAGATATCTGGCGCAATGCCTGATGCAAACTGACTGTCTTCAGACTACAAGAGGTGTCGTGCTCACATTTCTGCTAATGCAAGCAACGATATGCTGTCCAGATGTCAAGAACATCGGGGTCCTCAACCCTTTGACGGAATACATCAAATACCTACCTGACGAGCTACTGCCCACTTTCTGGAGCGAAGAAGAACAGGAACTCCTCGAGGGAACAACTCTGAAACCAGCCGTACGTGCCAAATTGAACAGTCTACTCCGAGAGTTCGAATCGGTCCGGACCGCAACAGAGTCAATTGACTGGTGCGCAAAGTATTGGTGGAATGAGGATAATGGCATGATCACGTTCGAAGACTGGATGCTAGTCGATGCCATGTACAGATCTAGGGCCCTGGAGTTTCCGGGTACGGGCGACTGCATGATGCCGTGCGTCGACATGGCAAATCATGCATCAGGAGACGCGACAGCCGCATTGTACGAGACCGATGACGATGGAAACGGCCTTCTCTTGCTTCGGGAGGGCAAAACTGTTGCGCAAGGAGGCGAGGTCACGATCACGTGAGTCTGTGTCACAAGCTTGATCACATATCAACTGACAAGCAAAGTTACGGCGATGATAAAGGCGCATGCGAAAACATCTTCTCATATGGTTTTCTTGAAGATGGAGTCTCGTCCGCCAAGGTTATGTTTCTCGCCCTCGATATACCAGATGACGACCCGCTAAGGCCAGCCAAAGTATTTGTGTCCACGGCGGCACCAGGTTTTCGTGTGTTCGACAAAGAAGACAGTGTAGGTTGGGAAAGCGACTACATCTGGCTCGTCGTTATCAACGAAGAAGATGGCCTAGACTTCAGGATCAGGCAAACAATTGACGGCAAACGAGAGATACAAGCATTCTTTAAAGATATGGAATTGGATAATACTTCCAAACTCCGGGACTACCTAGAACAGGACCCCGCTTGGGATGTCTTCCAGCTGCGGGCTGTTGTTCTTCTCCAAAACCGGGTCGAGACGCAGATGGAAACAATCCAGGCGATGCAAGGCCTAAACCAAGATTTGACAGTCCGAGATGTCCCTTGGAGACTTGCGGAGCGGCTCCGAAACTTGGAATTCGACATGCTGCAGCGTGCAGCGCTAGCTCTTGATGATCAGGTAAGTAATCTGTCCGAACAGCATCCATCTCATTGCATCTCACTCGCTGCATTGCGTCGCTCCATGTCACAGCTCGTCCAATCCCATACTTGAGTGCTGAAGGGCCCATGTGCCATCTGTTTGCCGATCGGTGGGCCCGCTGTTGTCGAACCAAACTGCGAGGTTGCACTTGATCGACCACTCGATTACTCGGCTACCTTCCGGCGACAGCTCCGTCAACCAATGATGACTTATGACATAAACTGACTATCACAATTCAGAAATCCAGGCTCCTCGACTCGAAAACCGTACTGCAGTACTTGGGTATGGCAGGAGATGATGAAGAGGAAGTGGACTTCTCGTGAGAAGAACCGACCCCACATTCTTGTGCCTGATGCAGATCAGGGGTCCCATACTCGACAATGTGGCAGCCACGAGTCTATATAAACCAGTACTACAATCCAATCTATGGCGGCCGCATGCGCCTCCAGCAATCTGGATCAAGCGACCATTGAGCACAATGTCTGGGATTGCCGAATATTCTGGTGTGTGATACCTCAAGACCCAATCAACGCATTTCAACGAGGCAGTGGTACAACCATCCATTTGCCGACGCATATTGCTCGACAAGCCCTGCCGCATGTTGGCGAGGAGTGATCTTAGAGTGGGCCGCGTGGTGAAAACGCGCTCCATACGAGCGTCCGTACGACTGCCGTGAGATCAAGACGGCTACTACAGCCGGAATCCGAGACAAATCCAAGACGAGCACAGCACAAATATCCACTCTTCTACAGAGTAACATGGCAACATGTTTGCCTATCAAATGGTCGCTGAGCGGGAGGCTCATTCTGATCTCCCACATGGATACCGGGAAAATGATCTGTGAGGTACGCGACTTGGTGTGGCATGTGGCCACCAAAAGCAACCAAAGTATTTATACACCCGGGCTATATTCCCGCCATCTCGTACAACATCGCTGTTGGCGTTGCAGGTAAGGCATGGCCAACAGGATACTGATTCGCTTTGTCAAGCTTCTGGAAGATTGTGAGAGTCGCGCTAGCCTCGACTTGACTAGCATTGATCGCCATAAAGGCTGTTGTGAGGGTAATCAACCATCAACCATGTGTGTGGATGAGCAACAAGCCGTCTTCGAAAAAACAACATTGGCTATGCGTAATCTCCAGACGGGCGATTGTTCGAATTGGTGCAGTCAGGTGGGCTGAAAGATGGACTTGGGATGATGCCCTGGTGTTGGAATGCAAGACAGGCGACAGCGGTTGAGGTGTCACAGCACGATGCAATCACATCATTCGGGCCGCATTCCACTCCAGCGTCTTGGTGGGCGCTGAGCAGAATTAGTGGCTTTTTGAGGACGAAGATGATTCGGCGAGCATGGTGGCCGTGCTTCGCAAGGATGCGATGGCGTCCTGCAGCCTGCCACCCCGCAGCCGCCCCAGTCCGTCCCCAGAAGCTAAAGCAGCGTACATTTCCCCAGCCGTCACACCCATCCCTTCGCACGTTCTCTTCGCTCCAGGGCCCTCTATGCGCTCGTCCCTCTTGCTCACGTTCTGCCCACGCGACATTGTGACACGCGACATCCGCGCCTCGACAGACTTGACTACCTCGTCTCACGATTGACTGCATCTTCGAACATCCATCACCTACCGGAAGACCGGATGACAGATAGCGCCCTGACCTGCCAGTAATCCCCCCGGGGCTCCAAGCGAGAACGGCCACCACCTTCGATTTCGCAAACAGACATACACCTGCCAACATGCCTGGAATATTGCCTATGAAGGTGATCAAGGTCGGCTCGAATTGCCAGGCCCGCATCGCCCAAGCATGCGATCGATGCCGCTCCAAAAAGATACGCTGCGATGGTATACGCCCAAGTTGCACACAATGCACCAACGTCGGCTTCGAATGCAAGACTAGCGACAAGCTCAGCCGCCGTGCCTTCCCAAGAGGATACACCGAGTCGCTGGAAGAGCGCGTACGCCAGCTCGAAGGGGAAGTCCGCGAGCTGAAAGAGTTGCTCGACGAGAAGGACGAGAAGATTGATATGCTCTCGCGTATGCACTCACATTCGCCATCTGCACACTCTGCTTTGAGGCGGCCGTCGATACACTCGCCCATTGTCTCAGAATCGCGCCAGGAATCGCAAGAAAAAGACGACACATTCAAAGTGCAGCAGTCGCCACTTCTGCTCGATGATGTGAACAACGACGCGTACTTCGTAGGCAGCTCAAGTGGCCGGACACTCGTCGGTATGGTATTCCAACATCTCTTCATTTTCCTACTTCTAATACTTCACAGAGGCTTTCAAGCAAAAAGCGCAAGAATCAGGTAGACTGTCCGCAGAAATCGACTCTGGTGTCTTTTTTGGAGCTGGCGGCGCCAAAAAGAGCAATGGTCCACGACGGATCGTCTCTTTCAAGGCACCCCCTCGTCTAGTCTCTGACCAGATGATCAATATCTTCTTCCAGGAATGGGCTCCGCTCTTCCCTGTCCTACACCGACCAACTTTCCTTGCACTCTACGAACAGTATGTCGGAAGTCCCGACACCATGGTCGAGAAGAAGTCCATCACACAGCTCAACCTTGTCTTTGGAATCGCCGCCCTGTCAAGCGACGTAAGTACCCACTCATTTCCCCACACCTTGTGCACATGCTGACAACCCGAAGCCTCGCGATGGTCAGGACGTCGATTCCTTCGAGGCTCAGTGGCAGAGTGCCATCGAAAGCTTCTTGATGGACAATGACGTCGTAACTCTGCAATGTCTTGTCCTTGCCCAGATCTTCTGCCTGCTGAGAGCTGACTACTCCCGGCTGTTGAAGTATAAGGGCTTGGCTGTTGGCTTGTCGCAACGTCTTGGCTTGCATCAGTCACAGAAGCGCTTCGCGCTCGATGCGCTGAGCAGCGAAACCAGGAAGAAGGCTTTCTGGTCTTTGTACACCGTCGACTGGTATGCTGACCACCGCCCACCCTCTCATCACATCGCTAACGTTGTTGCAGCCTTTCTGCTGCCCATCTTGGCCTTCCCAAACTCATCAGGGAAGAGGATGTGCACTGCGAGTATCCGGTAGATGCCGATGACGAATACGTCACTGAGAAAGGCTTCTTGCCTACCTTGCCCGGGGAGTACACCAAGCTCTCCAGCGCATTGGCCCTGTTCCGCATGACACGCATCCTGTCAAAGGTTCTCACCGAATTATATCCGGCGTCAGCGTCGCATGACATCTCGTTCCGCACCGTTGCATCGCTGGCGGATGATTTGGAGGACTGGTCCATGAACCTTGCTCCACACCTGAAGCTCACGTTTGCGCAGGACAAACCAAGCACTAACGTCACCAGCAGCAGAGCACCTGTCTTGGTATGTGCTTCTACATTATACATTTGAGACTCTTGCTAACCACAACAGTCACTGGTATACCACCACATCCGCTCTCTGATCTACCGTCCAATTGTTGTTGCAAACCTTGGGGATAAGGCTTCCTCAGCCATCGTCGCCACCGGCGATGCTTGCAAACACATGATCCAGATCGTAGAGCTTCTTGACGAGCGCAAGCTCAGCTTCTCCTTCTGCCTCAACCGAAATGAGGTTCTTGTCCAGGCTGGGTTCGGCCTGCTCTTCCAGACGCTCGACCTTGCCCGTGATGGCAAGTTGATCAAAGACTGCAACCGACTTGTGTGCTCTATCATGGACATGCTCGAAAGCGGCAATGCTGCTGGCTACAACGACTTCCGTCGCATCGGGTGCACTCTTGTAGCTGTTCCTCGTGTAGAGCCAATGGCCGCACCACAACTCTACCGCCACCACTCGGAGAACAGCATGGGCGCGCCTGCAGAAACCTTCCGTGCGACTCAAAAGACATTGAAGGCCATTGCAGCCCGCTTCTCGCCAAGTGCCGTGAAAGCCCGCCAGGAAAGCCACGAGCCGCGCCGTGCTACACTGGCAACCATCACCCCCAACATGGGCGTGCATACCAACCCCTCATCAACGAGTCTGTCCTCAATCCACTCCGAGCCCCCCGTCGCCCGCTCCGAACCAACCCTGAGCCCAACATCCCACCACCGCGCCTCCTTCTCCGCCGCCGACAAGCGGCGCCCAAGCCAACCCACTCCCCAGCAGCGCAACATTGACTACCTCTCCTTCGCCGCCGACCCGCTCGCCAGCTACACGCTCCCGCAGAACCCCGGCATCAAATCCGAAGTCTCGAGCACCGACTGGGAACGCCTCCTCTCGTCGCTCGACAACGGCCAGACAAACATCTACGACACCATCTACGGCGGGCCCCGAGCCGACGCGCTGCTCGACATGGCGCCCATGTCCGCGACGACAGAAAGCACAGCGACGTGGTCGCCCAACGCGTGGAATTGGGGCGCGTACAGCGAGCAGGCCGCGCCGCAGAGCGTGCTGAGTTTCACGGACGAGAGCCTCACGAGCGGCGAGGAGTTTAGCGCGACTTCGTGCGATTTCAATGCGACGCCCGAGAGCGAGAGGCTGTATCCCGACATCATGATTCCGAACATGGGCGGGATGGATGGGAACTTTGGCTTGTAGATTGGGTCACGAACGATATGACTGGGACAAGGAGTAATATGGCGCTTCTGGCGAGTGGGAGTTATGTTTTCTTGGGTTGGATTTTTTTGATGCCGAGTTTTGAGATACCACGCTCTCGCTTGATCGAGATTGAGCGCATTTTATTCACCTTTGTACACGCTTCCTTTTCTCACTTCTGGTATTTCCGCATTTCTGGAATCAGATATATAGTTCACGTTCTTCACTTTACGTTGGAAGTCAAGGCCATTGTTCACACCCATCGCTTCCATCACTGCGAATTCGAACAAGTTGTACTACATACACAGTTGCAAACAACCACACTTATTCCTTGGGTCATCGAGTATTGTATATTCTGAGCGCGCAGTATCTACTAACATCACCATCCCCACACCCAAGACAAGGCGCATGTTTTCGTTCCCGTTTCATGCTACCTATATCCGAAACGAACCCATTTCAACACGCATGCGCGCCACACCACACCACCGCCCTACCCTACCCTACCCTACCCCAGATTCCCACCCTCTTAGCCCCGGAGTCTTCTCCTCCACACATCAATCACCACAACACCCGCCGGCCGCCATCTAGCACGGGCTAACAAAACGCCTATGCCTGAATCACACACGAGACGAGCCAATATGCCATGCCGCTGGTAACTTTTTTTTCACGCTTTCCTGCACAAAAGGAGTCAAGTCATGTGCACACCTGAACTTTACCGTCAACGCTGTCCGAAAAGAAAAGGGAAAAAAAGGGCTATGTCTCGGTCCTCGGATCAGCGGAAGGCAGGGGCTTGGCGCACGTGGCTTTGTGGATATGCGGGGTGATGTGGAGCTGACCGCCGTTGTCACAAAGGCAGACAACTTGGAAGAGTGTGGCTGAGGATCGGTGATGGCGTGTATTCTACAGCGATGCGAATGCCCGGTAAGCAAGCAGCAGGCATGGAAAAGCGTACATCACGATTCGGCGACAGCTACAGGCGTCGAGTTGTAGATCAAAAGTGGCCGAAAGAGTTGTGTGCACACAAATAGCTTGCAGAACATCACATCACTGGAAGCTTGGTAGGCACCGAGGAGCGTCATTGAAGCTGGAAAGAGTACGGCTGAGTGGTGATCGTTGGGCTTGGGCTGTGCCAATCAGACGGGCAAGTACACCACGCACTTCGCATTATGATTTCTTAGCGCATACATATGTCGTGAATCGTAGGTATACACGTTCGGATCCGCAAGAGAGGTGTTGGTGTACGACCAATTGCTTACAGGCTCGATCGTGGGGTGCATGGCGGTGAGACTTCATTTTCAAGTGCGGGGTGGAGTAAGCTCACGCCATGTCGTGCGACCCCATGGGGGATGAAGCTGTATTGCGGGCGAAATCGGAACCTCGTGATGGAAGATGCCTGTTCAAGTTCTAGGAATGCAAGTGCTCTGTCTTGCGGCTCTTCTAAGCTTTGGGTGATGCCCGTTGGTATCCGTGCTCGCGTCCGGGATACGTCCGAAGAGCGAGCTGGAAACAAGGATCCAGCGCTTGTCCGGCACAGGCGTGCATTTGGTGGCGGCTATCGTGGTGCTCTAGGGTAGGAACTCCGAGTTGAGGTAGTCGACGAAGACCTCCTTGACGCGTGCCTTGGAGAGGCTGTGTTGGCGGTTCATGGTGATGAATTGGCGGCGTATGCGCTGCAGCTGGGGCAGAGTCATGGGTGTGGCGGGGAGCTCGATGGGCGTCTTGACGTCGGGGACGGTGATTTCGCCTCCGCCTTCTCCTTGGTGGTCTTTTTGGTAGGTCATGATTTGCGCGAGGATGTCGGAGGTTGTCTTGTCGAGTTCGTAGAGGTAGTTCTGCTCGGTCGCGGGTTTCTGATGCTGTTAGAGGATGTTGTAGAATTTATGGGAAGAGGTACGCACCAGTACTGTCGCCAAATTCGGCTTCACCGTCTTCATCTTGCCATCGCTGCCGACCATGGCTTCCCATATCTGCTCACATGGCGGCGTAGCATCTTCTTCGACCACGATGAACAGCGGACTGACACACCTCGTCATACCAAAAGATCAAGTTCTCAAAGTCTTCCTCCTCATATCCCCCATCCGTGTCCGTGTCGGCCAGCAGCTTCTTGTTGTTTTCGCGACATCGATCGGGCGGTGTCCCTACGTGCAACTCTTGGACTGTCAGTCTCCAAAGCCTGTTTCGAGCAAGAGTGGGTACTGACCACGCAGCTTGGGGTCTGCAGCGCCTTGGCCTCGCAGTACAGCTGGTACCGGAAGCCCTTGATGTAGTTCATGCCATCGGCGATGACGATGTCATCACGCGACAAGACCCTCTTCACGGCTGAATATTCCTCCGCGCGGGCATCTTTTTCGGCTTTGGCTGTGTGGTAGACGCTGCGAGACACGCCGAGGGTCTGGTCGTTGATAACGTGTACCTTGAGGCGACTGACACGTGCATCGGCGCTTGCGTTCGCGATGGTAGACTCGAAATGTTCCTTCAGTTGCAGCGCTCGCGTTGTCTTCCCCGCCGAGGGGTAGCCGCTGATGAGGATGAGCTGTGCGCGTCAGTCGCGAGCGAAGCAGGCAGGAGCACTGTGCCAGGACGTACGGGCATATTTGTAGCACGCTTCTCCACGACTCCAGGTTCTTATTATCTGGAGCCGCCGTTGAAGCTGCAATATTGCGCCTAAATCAGGCTAGACGGCGTCGCGCAGTCTCGAGACGAGACGAGACGGTTTCTTCGGTAAAATTCCCGGCGAATGACGCACCGGCCTCAGGTTCTTTTAGACAATCTGCCTTTAAATCAGGCAAAGCCTCGGCATAGATATCTGGCAGAACCGATTGTGCTTGTATCACCCTCTGGCCTGTTACTTGCGTGCTGTTCCCCTCTTCCGTGCTTTCAGCCGTTTTTCTGCGATAGTCCAAATTGCCTCGTCCACCACGATCAACTGGCTATCTCGAAGAGTCTGCGCACTCCCTGCCACAACGCATATTAAAATATTCTCCATTCGCTCTTGCCAATCAGTACCCACCTGGCACTACTCCACAACTAACGGTACTTTAACCCGCGACTACCTCGACCCTACTCCAAACTGTAAAACCAACACGCCTCCCCCGTAATCTCAAGTCTGGACTACTACATCCCCCCTCTCGCCATTCCATCTCCCTTCCCCAGACGAACTACCCTCCCCAAGGCAAACACACTCCGCAATGTCGACTTCCCAAACCTCCACCGCGCGCCCAGCCTACGCTCCCCTGCAGACCAGCAATTCCTCGCACACCTCCAGCTACAGCAGCATATCCTCATCGACATCCGCCTCCTCAGCGCCGCTCAACTCGCCCTCCACCGGCCCCCAGCAACACATGTACGGCAGCATGTCCGCGCAGACCTCGCAGCCGCGCCACCAGCCCCAGCGCCACCCCAGCTTTGAGTACCGCCCAAACCGTGAGGGCGCCGGCCAGACGGCTGCCGAGACGACCAATTACCTGAGCCAGATGGCGCTGCTGAACGAGGCGGCCAAGCGCGCGCAGATGGCCTGCGTGATGCGCGACATTGGCGAGATGGAGTTGTAATCCCGGCTTTGTCGTTTTGAGGAGTACCGCGAACGGGTGCCGCGGCGTTCGCGATACTTGCCGATTTGCGTCGGCATGGGGGTAACATCACGCCTACGACTTGGCACTCCCCGGAAGAATTTCGCCATGGAATGCGTTTCACGATAAGGGGGTGCAGATACGCACTTCGTTTTTCTACGGATTATGCGCGCCTTTTGACTTCCTGCCCGAGTGAGTCTGGCATGTGCCAACTCCTTCTCTCCTTTTACTTCATACCATTTGTATATACTTACCCCCGGGCCACCCACGACCATTACTTTCCTTGTCCACACATACGCTGGTAGCTTTTTTTTTGCCATCATCAGCCCGGAGTTCCACTTAGGAGGTTTCTTTAGACTCAAGAACATTTCTTCGATATATGCATGCGCTTGCGCGCCTGCCGAGGTTACAAGATAATCCAATCGATAAAAAAAACTTTTCAAAAGCGCTGGGTTGCGTAGCGCGGTATTCAGGAGTGATGAACAAGTGAAGATTGATACTCGCGTGTGCGGTGGTTTGGAGGCCTGATGGACGGAGACGTCTTTTTTGACTTGGTCAGACCAGTGAATGAAGTAGACTTGAGCAACCGCTAGACTATCTTTCCAAAATCTGTCCTCACGTCAAATCACATTCACATACGCATCACATCTTCTCCCCAACCGCTTCCCCAGCTCAAGTATACAGCTCCTCGGTAAGCGCATTCAACCCCACGCCCTCCTTCGCAATATCCTCCTCCTTCAAGAACAGCAGCGGCATCTCCACGAGCGTGCCCTTGATTTGACTCAACACCTCTTTAACCTCCCTAATCCCCTGCTCGCCCTGCGCAAAGTTCTCCGCCACAACGTGGCCCCACTTGTACAAGCTGGGCTTCACATTGTTCTTGTCCTTGGCATCCTGCGCAAAGAAGCGCGAGTAGTACTCGTCATACTCCCTCCAGTTCTTGACCTTGTCGTCAGGCACCGGGTGGAAGACCTTGGCAAAAGCCTCC
>Ga0265780_10001695_pt1 | contig 30587 bp, 26 predicted proteins | sample P1T30metagenome_FD_192432 | JGI IMG/M metagenome (GOLD analysis project Ga0265780, IMG submission 192432) | Plant litter microbial communities from East Loma Ridge, Irvine, California - P1 T30 | ecosystem: Environmental > Terrestrial > Plant litter > Unclassified | place: USA: California... | reverse complement strand
GCTGCTGCAGCACCCGACACCGCCGCAGATCGACTTCGACGCCGCGCTGCTGGCCCTCGACCCCGACAAGGACGTCGACGGCCTGCACCCCGTGAACATGGGGCGGCTCGCCCTCGGGATGCCCGGCCCCGTTCCGTGCACCCCGGCGGGGATCGAGGCGCTGCTCGCGCACTACGAGATCCCCGTCTCCGGTCGCGAGGTCTGCATCCTCGGCCGCGGCACGACGCTGGGCCGTCCGCTGGCGCTCCTGCTGAGCCAGAAGCGGCCGACGGCGAACGCCGCCGTCACCGTGGTGCACACCGGGGTACCGGACTGGGCGGACTACACGCGCCGCGCCGACGTCGTCATCGCCGCCGTCGGCGTGCCCGGGATCCTGCGTCCCGAGCACCTGACTCCGGGCGTCACGGTCGTGGGCGGTGGGGTGCGCTACGAGGGCAAGAAGCTGCTGCCCGACGTGGACGAGGCGTGCGAGGAGGTCGCCGGGGCGATCACGCCGCGCGTGGGCGGTGTCGGTCCGACGACGATCGCCCTGCTGTTCCGCAACGCGGTCGAGGCGGCCGAGCGCCGGGCGGGCCTGACGGACTGACGGTCCGGTCCGACGAGGTGCGGCGGGGCCCACCCCCGCCACACCTCGACCCGGCCGCCCCGCCTGACCACGACCTGGGTCGGGACGGCCAGACCGAGGCGTGCGACCGCGGCGGCGAGCGTGCTCGCCCGGGTCGCGGCCGTGGCGGGGTCCGTCCGGGGGAGCTCCCACACGAGCACGAGCCGCGAGGCGTCCAGCTCGCGCGAGAGGTGCTCCAGGAAGCCCGCCAGCTGCTCGGCCTCGGCCTCCCCGAACCTCGGTGGCATCTCGATCTGCGGCAGCGTGGGCAGCTGCCGTCCCTCCTCGTCCAGCAGCAGCAGCCACCACCGGTCGACGTACGCGGTCTGCACGAGGCGGTTGACGCGGTCGTGCGCGTCGGCGTCGGTCAGCACGGGGCGCGTGGGATCGACGGTGGCGGCGAGCGACTCGTCGAAGTCGTGGTCCTCGACGGCGGTGCGGGCGGCGCGGGACGCCGAGGCGGCACGGGGCGGGTGGGTCGTCCGCGCGGAACGAGTGGTTCGGGGTGTTCTGGAGCGTTTCGTCGATGTCATGCTCGACCGTGGCACGGCACCGGTCCCGGTCGCCACCACGGTCGTCGCCGCTGTGGACGACGCCCTGTCGTCACCGGTCGATGCCGTGGATGTCGGTCCCGGATGGCAGAGTGCCACGCGTGCTGACCATCGCCACGATCAACGTCAACGGCCTGCGAGCCGCCGTCCGCCGGGGCATGCCGGCCTGGCTCGAGGAGCGTCGTCCGGACGTCATGCTGCTCCAGGAGCTGCGGGCGCCCGACGCCGTCGTGCGCGAGCTGCTGGGCGAGGGCTGGCACGTCACGCACGTCGAGGCCGCGGCCAAGGGCCGTGCGGGCGTCGCGATCGCGTCCCGGCTGCCGTTCGAGGCTGTGCGCGAGACCCTGCCGCTGCCGACGAGCGGTGAGGAGCCCGAGGGTGACGTCGGGCGCTGGGTCGAGGCCGACGTCCGGCTCGCGGACGGGCGAGTGCTGACTCTCGTGTCCACCTACCTCTACTCCGGGACGGCGGGCACGCCGTCGATGGACGCGAAGTACGCCCACCTCGACCGGGTCACCGAGCGCCTCACCGCGCTCGCCGCGCAGGAGCTCGCCGTGGTCGGCGGCGACATCAACATCGGCCACCGCGAGCTCGACATCAAGAACTGGAAGGGCAACCGCACCTCGGCCGGGTTCCTTCCCGCCGAGCGCGCCTACCTCGACCGCTGGTACGGCGAGCTGGGGCTGGTCGACGTGGCTCGCCGAGAGGCCGGCGACGTCGCCGGGCCGTACACGTGGTGGTCGTGGCGCGGCAAGGCGTTCGACAACGACTCCGGCTGGCGCATCGACGTCCAGGCGGCGACACCCACCCTCGCGGCACACGTCGCGGAGTCCACGGTCGACCGCGCCGCCACGTACGACGCGCGGTTCAGCGACCACGCCCCGTACGTGGTGCGCTACGACGTCGGCTGACGCGGGCGACGAGCCGGCGGGACGCGGGCCGTCGCTGCGCCGTCGTCCTCAGAGCCCCCCGCGCAGCGCCGCGACGGGTTCGAGCGAGGCGGCCTTGATCGCCGGGTAGGCGCCGGCGACCAGGCCGATGACGCCACCGAGCAGCGCCGAGCCGATCGCGAGCGGCATGTCGATGATGGGTGTCCACTCCTGGGCCGCGCTCACCCCCACCACCACGAAGACGCCGAGCGCCGCCCCGATCAGGCCGCCCAGCAGCCCGACCACCACCGACTCCACGATGAACTGCGTGGCGACCTGGCCGCGGGTCGCCCCGAGGGCACGTCGCAGCCCGATCTCGCCGACCCGCTCCATCACCGACAGCAGCGTCACGTTCGCGATCCCGAGGCCGCCCACGATGAGCGCCACGCCGCCCAGGGCGATGAAGACGATGTTGATGTCGCCGCGGATGTTGCGCTGCAGCTCGCCGCCGGTCGGCGGTGCCTGCACCTCGACGTTCTCGGGTGTGTTGGGGGAGAGGGCGATCGGTACCTGCCGGCCCACGACCTCGCCCGAACCGACGGCGATACGCATCTGCAGCTCACCCGGCGCGGCCAGGCCGAAGTCGGTGCGGGCCGTTCCCAGCGGGAGGATGACGGCGTCGAGCAGATCCTTGCGCCGGGCGGCGTCGTCCAGGATCCCGATGACCGTGTAGGCGTCGTCGCCGATGAAGATCGACGGCTGCGAGTCGACGCGGTTGATCGCCAGCCGCTCTGCGGCGCCGGAGCCGAGCACCACCACGCGGTCGGAGCGGGCGTCGTGACCGCTGTCGAACATCCGCCCGGTGCCGAGCGTCGCGCGCACCGCCGCGAGCAGCTCGGGACTCGTGGCGACGACGGCGGGCGGCACGCCGGCGACCGCGGTGGGGTCCACGATCGGCACGGCGGAGATGCGCGCGCCGGCGACGTCGACGTCGGCCAGGAGGGCGGCCGCCTCGACCCCGGCCAGCCGCAGGACCCGGTCGGGGGAGTCCCACGGGAGCGCGGTGCGGGCGCGGGTCTCTCCGCCCATCGTCTGCGTCTCACCGGCGCGGGCGACCGCCTGAGTGGCGCCGACGGCGTCGAACTGCCGCGCGATCTGGCCCGCCCCCGTCTGCGCCATCCCCATCGTCACCACGAGTGCGGCGATGCCGAGCACCGTGCCGAGGATGGTGAGGAACAGGCGGCCGGGACGGGCGCCGATGCCGTGCGAGGCCTCGACCGCGAGGTCGCGGACCGACAGGCGGCTCACCGCAGCACCTCCAGCAGCCCGTCGGTGATGCGCACCGACCGCTCGGCGCGCGCGGCGACGTCGTCGTCGTGCGTGATGACCGCCAGGGTGAGCCCGTCGGCGTGCAGCTCGTCGAACAGGTCCAGCACCTCGCCCGACGTCGTGGAGTCCAGGTTGCCCGTCGGCTCGTCGGCCAGCAGCAGCCGGGGGTTGGTCACGACGGCGCGGGCCACCGCGACCCGCTGGCGCTCGCCGCCGGACAGCGTGGTCGGGCGGAACGTGAGGCGGTGCTGCAGGTGCACGCGCTCGAGCGCGGCGACGGCGCGGCCGTAGCGCTCGGCTCGGGGCACGCCGGCGTAGATCGTGGCGAGCACGACGTTCTCCAGCACCGTGCGGTGGGGCAGCAGGTGGAAGGCCTGGAACACGAACCCGATGCGTCCGGCGCGCAGCGCCGTGCGGCGCTTCTCGTTGACGGTGTGGCTCGGCTCGCCGTCGAGGAAGTACTCCCCACCGGTGGGACGGTCCAGCAGCCCGAGCAGGTTGAGCAGCGTGGACTTGCCCGAGCCGGACGGTCCGACGATCGAGAGGTAGTCGCCCTCCTGGAGCACCAGGTCGGTCGGCTGCAGCGCCACGACGGGTGGGTCGCCGGGGAAGGAGCGCGTCAGCGCGCGCAGGTCGATGACGGGCGGCACGGGCGTACCGAGGACAGCGGTGTCGCCGAGGTCTGCCCCGCCGAGGTCCGTCCCGGCGGGGTCGGCCGCCGCGACGTCGGCTGCGCTCACTGACCCACCACGACGCGGTCGCCGGCCTCCAGAGGCTCCTCGCTCGAGACGATCTCCGCGTATCCGGAGGCGGTCAGGCCGGTCGTGACGACGACGAGCGCGGGCTCCTCCTCGCCGTCGCGCAGGACCTCCACGCGGGTCTCACCGCCGGGACCCGCGGTCAGGGCGGCCACCGGGACGGCGAGGACGTCACCCGCCGTCGAGCTGACGGGGATGCGGATGCGCACGTTCGTGCCCGCCAGCGCCGAGCGCTGCTCCTCGGTCAGCTCACCGGGGAGCAGGACCACCTGTGCCCGGTCCGCCGAGGCGGCAGATCCGCCGCCGTCGCCGCCGCCGTCGCCGCCCGTGCCGGCCTCGTCGCCACCTCCGGTGGCCGGGGCGTCCGCCCCGATCTCCGCGATCGTGGCGGCGACCGGCACGTCGCCGACCAGGAGCTCGGCCGCCTGACCGACGGTGAGGAGGTCGGCGTCGGCCTGGGCGAGGTTCGCGGCGATCTCGAGCGTCGCGCCGGAGATCGTCATGACGGGGCCGGTGACGGTCGTGCCGCGCGTGGCGGTCACGGTGTCGATGCGGCGCGGGAAGGAGGAGACGTAGACGACCTCGCTCGCGGGCATCGGGGTCAGGACGTCCTGGCGCGCCGTCGCGAGCGACGTGTTCGCGTCCTCGAGCGAGCGCTCGGCGGCGTCGCGGGCCGCGACCTCGGCGGAGGTGTCGGGGGCGGCGAGACCCTCGTCGCGCAGGGCCCGGGCGAGCGTGACGCCGCCCTCGGCCGAGGCGACGCTGATCGGGCACGGGTCCCGGGGGAGCGTGGCGCCCGTCTCGGGGTCCTTCGGCGCGGGGGCGGCCGCGCAGGCCCTGGCGTCCTCCAGCGCGCGCTGCGCCTCGGCCACGGCGTTGTCGAGCTGGATGCGCTCCGAGCGAGGGGCGCCGGCGGCCGCGGCCGTGACGGCGGCACGGGCCGACTCCAGGCCGGACGTGGCGCTGCGCACCTGCTCCTCGGCGGCGCTCAGCGCCTCGGCGGCACCTTCGGGGGGTTCGGGCGCGGGGTACCCGGCGCGGGCGTAGAGGCGTTCGACGGCGCCGGCCATCGTGGCGTCGTAGACGTCACCGTCGCCGGCCTCCAGTCCGAGGGAGTTCAGCGCGTCGCGCAGCTGCAGCACGTCGGGGCCCGTGGCACCCGAGCGGATCGTGCGGTAGACGGGGAACGACCCGGGCAGGGTGAGGACCGGGCGCCCGGCCACCTCGAGCACGACGGCGGCCGCGTCGATCGTCGCGCCCACCTCGGGCACGGCGCCGGTCACGACGGCGGGACCGCCCAGGTCGGACGTCTCCACCGTGACCTCGACGGCGTCGTCGTAGCGCGCGTCGCCGCGGGCGACGACGTCGCTGGAGAGGGCGCGCAGCTCCACCGGGACCGTGATCAGCCCGGCCTCGGGGGGTTCGGCGTCGGCGGCCGCCTGCGCGGGGGAGATCACGAAGCGTCCGAGGACGAGGCCGACCGCCAGCGCGACGACGGCGGCTGCCGCCACCACCCAGACCGTCCGGTTCAGCGGGGTGCGGGCACCGCGGGGTTCGGCGTGCAGCGGAGGGGCGGCGACGGGTTCGACCTCACCGACCTCGCTGAGGTCGAGCTCGCGCGTCGCGTCCTCGCCGCCGAACTCCTCGGCGCGACGGCGCCCCCGCAGCCTCACTGCTTCGCGCCCGCGAGGGCCTCGGAGAACGCCTCGAGCTCGGCGCGGTTCTCGTCGACGAACTCCTGCTCGATCTCGAACTGCACCCGCAGCTGCTCGGCGGCGAAGTCGGTCTCGTCCTGGCAGGTGTAGTCCGCCGTGGCGAGCTCGATCTCCTGCTCCTTGGCCGTGGCGAGCTCGTCCTCGGTCGGGCCCGTGTAGTCGGGGTCGTCCTGGTGGTCCTCCCAGAAGGAGTTCTGGAGCTCCATGATGCTGTCCATCGACTCCTGCGGCGTCGCGAAGTCGGGGTGGCCGGCGTCAGCCATGCACGTGGCCCAGCTCTCGTTGATCTCGACCATCCGCGGGTCGCTCTGCGCCTGCTCGTAGGTCGCGCTCATCGCGGTCATCAGCTCCTCCCAGCGGGGGTCGGAGTAGACGTCCATCTCGGCGGCCTGCTCGCTCTCGACGTCGTAGACCTGGTGCTGGGCCGAGCCGTAGCAGCCGGCCTCCTCCCAGTTCCACTCGGTCTCCATCTCGGCGTCCTCGTCGTACTCGACCATCGGCCCGTTCAGGGCCTCGTAGTAGGCGGTCTGCTCGGACTCGGACATCGACTCGACGTAGTCCTGGTTCGGGTCGACGAACTCCTCCTGCGGCTCCTGGGCCGCCTGGTCCTCGTAGGTGAAGAAGCCGTACCCGTTCTGTCGGGCGTTCTCGACCGGGTCGTAGTCCTCGTCCATCTGGGGCCCGAAGGAGATGGAGCCGGAGCTGTCCACGGGCGTGTACTCGAAGCCCTGCTCGGCCATGCACTCGGCGACGAGCTGCTCGAGCCGGGCGCTCTCCTCCGCGTACCTGGCCTCCTCGGCCTCCTGGTCGAACTCGGCCTCCTCGCCGGTGGAGAAGAACTCGGCCAGGGGCGAGTCCTCGTAGGTGAGCTCGCCGCCGTCGCCGGAACCACCACCCTCGCCCGACCCGCAGGCCGTCAGGCCGAGCGCCAGGGCCGCCGCTGCGGCCGGCATCCAGATGGTCCGTGAACGCGACATCGATGTCTCCCTTACCTGGTAACCACGGGTCCGGCCACCATATCCGTCCGGCGAGGCCCGGTCGGTAGATCCAGGGTCGCGTTTCGGTCGCGCCTGCACATCGTCCTGAAGGATGAGCGCCGTCGGACGCAGGTACGACGACGGCGTGACCCCGGTGCGGGGCCACGCCGTCGTCGTGGTGGGTCGAGGTTCGTCGACCCGGGTCAGGCCGCCGGGCCGGCCGCCCGCGACGTGAGGAACGCGGGGGTGCCGAAGCCGTGGTCGGCGTAGGCGGCGACGACCGCCTCGGCCACCACGGCGCTCGTCCCGACCGGCACGAGCGCGATCGCCGAACCGCCGAAGCCGCCGCCGGTCATGCGTGCGCCGAGCGCACCCGCGGTGCGCGCCGCCTCGACGGCGACGTCCAGCTCGGGCACCGTGACCTCGTAGTCGTCGCGCAGCGACGTGTGCGAGGCGTCCATCAGGACACCGAACGCGGCCCAGTCGCCCGCCCGCATGGCGATGTGCGCCCGGCGGGTCCGGTCGATCTCGGTGAGCACGTGACGGACCCGGCGGCGGGTGACGTCGTCGCCCAGCACCGCGTCCGCGGTCGCGACGGCACCCCCGACCCCACCCTCGGCGGCGTCGAGCCAGTGCCGCAGCGTCGGCACGCCGAGCGACTCGGCCGCCGCGTCGCACGTCGACCGCCTCGAGGCGTACTGGCCGTCGTTGAGGCTGTGCGGAGCCCGCGTGTCGATCACCAGGAGCTCGCACCCCTCCGGCGCGAACGGCTCGTGGTGGACCGAGCTGTCGAGGCAGTCGAGCGCGAGGGCGAATCCGTCGCGGGCGCGCAGCGACGCGGCCTGGTCCATTCCGCCGGTCGCGGCACCGGCGATCTCGTTCTCGGCGCGCACACAGGCGGCGGCCAGGGCGACGCGCCCGTCGTCGTCGGTGCCCAGACCGAGACCCAGCAGCGAGTCGAGCCCGATCGCGAGCGACGCCTCGAGCGCCGCGGAGGAGGACAGACCGGCACCGAACGGCACGCACGAGTCCACCGCGACCTCGAAGCCGGGCACGGCGTGCCCGTCCTGGCGCAGCGCCCAGGCGACCCCGGCGAGATACGCGCCCCAGCCCTGCACCGCGCCGGGCGCGACCTCGTCGAGGTCGCACTCCCACACGCCGTCCCCCTGCGCCGAGACCAGGCGGATCCGGGAGTCCTCGCGCAGCGACACGGCCGCCCACGTCCGGTGCTCGATCGCGATCGGGAGCGCGAGACCCCCGTTGTAGTCGGTGTGCTCGCCGATGAGGTTGACGCGGCCGGGCGCCGAGAACGTGCCCGAAGGGTCGGCGTCGAACGTGGCCGAGAACAGCGCACGCACGCGGGCGGCACCATCGGCCGCCTCCCAGGCGGGCATCCACACGGGGGCCGGGGCGGGGGTGGTGGGGCTGGTCATCGGGGTCCTTCCGAGGTCGGGGCGAGGTGGACGTCGACGACGTCGCGCAGGTGGTCGAGAGCGTCGGCCGGGAGGCCGTCGTCGGTGACGAGGAGGTCGACGGCGTCCCACCGCACGATGGTGCGCAGCGCCGTGGTGCCCCACTTGCTGGAGTCGGCAGCGACGACGACGCGGCGCGACGCGCGCACGAACGCCGTCAGCGTCTCGGCCTCCGCGAGCGTGGGGGAGGTGAGACCTGCGGCGGCGTCCATGCCGCTGACGCCCATCACGAGCAGGTCGAGGTGGAAGGAGTCGCACACCGCGGCCGCCACGGGGCCCACCAGGGCGGCCGACGGTGTCGGCTCGCCCCCGGTGACCACCACGGCCGGGCGCTGCGGGTGCGCGAACAGCACGTCGGCCGCCGGCGGGGAGTTGGTCAGGACGTTCAGCGTGGCGAGGTGGGGCAGGCGCGTCAGGGCACTCGCGACGGCGGCGGTGGTCGTCCCCGCGGTCAGGCCGAGCGACGTGCCCGGGCCGACGAGGTCGGCGACGGCGGCCGCGATCGCGAGCTTCTGGGCCCCGGCCCGCGCCGCCTTGTCGGTGAACGCGGGTTCGGCGGCGCTGCCCTCGCGGGCGACCGCGCCGCCGTGCACGCGGGCCAGGTGGCCCTGCTCGGCCAGCGCGGTGATGTCGCGTCGGATCGTCATCTCGGACACGCCCAGCCGCGCCACCAGGTCGGTCATCCGCACGGCACCCGTCCGCGCGACCTCGTCGCGGATCGCAGCACGCCGCTGGTCGGCGAGGAGGGGGCTGTCCATCCGCCGATTCTGCCACCGTTCGCCCTCGATCCGCACAGAACCGGTCAGGCTCACCCAGGAACGCGCACGCAGGTGGGTCGACGGTTCGGCTCCCACGGGGGTTCGATGCCAAGATGGATCAATGACCGCCCGCGCCACGCGTCCCCGCGTCTTCTCGGCCATGCAGCCGACGGCCGACTCCCTGCACCTGGGGAACTACCTCGGAGCGCTCCGGCAGTGGGTCGCGCTGCAGGAGGACCACGACGCGATCTACTCCGTCGTCGACCTCCACGCGCTGACGGTCTCGCCCGACCCGGCCGCGCTGCGTCACCGCAGCCGCCTCACGGCCGCGCAGTACCTGGCCGCGGGCGTCGACCCCGAGCGCTCGCTGCTGTTCCTGCAGTCCCACGTGCCCGAGCACACGCAGCTCGCCTGGATCCTGTCCTGCGTCACGGGCTTCGGCGAGGCGTCACGCATGACGCAGTTCAAGGACAAGTCGGCCAGGCAGGGGTCAGAGGGCACGACCGTCGGGCTGTTCACCTACCCCGTCCTGATGGCCGCGGACATCCTGCTCTACGACACGGCCCTCGTGCCGGTGGGCGAGGACCAGCGTCAGCACCTCGAGCTCGCGCGCGACGTCGCGCAGCGCCTCAACAGCCGGTTCGGCGACGTCGTGCGGGTTCCGGAGGCCTCCATCGTCAGAGCGACGGCGAAGATCTACGACCTCGCCGAACCCACCGCGAAGATGAGCAAGTCCGGTCACGCGAACGGCCTGGTCGAGCTCCTCGACCCGCCGAACGTCATCAGCAAGCGCATCAAGTCGGCCGTCACGGACACCGACACGGTCGTGAGGTTCGACCGCGACGCCAAGCCCGGCGTCTCCAACCTGCTGACCATCCACTCCGCGCTCTCTGGCACGAGCATCGCCGACCTCGAGGCCGAGTTCGCCGGCAAGATGTACGGCCACCTCAAGGTCGCCGTCGCCGAGGTCGTCGTGTCCGCGTTCGCGCCGATCCGCGAGCGCGTCACGGAGCTGCTGGCCGATCCGACCGAGCTCGACGAGATCCTGGCCGACGGTGCGGCGAAGGCCCGCACGATCGCGAGCGAGACGGTCGCGCGCGTGTACGACGCCGTCGGGCTCGTCCCCGCTGCCGCCCCCGCGGTGAGCGCGGCCCGATGACGGAGCAGACGCTCTCGTTCCGCTCGCCGTTCGCCGACGGCACGAGCGTCGGCGTGGCCATCGAGGTCCCCTCGCCGTACCGGGAGTGGCTGCGAGACCTGCGCGAGCGGTTCGCGACGGAGGCGGACACGGAGATCATCCCGCCCCACATCACGCTCGTGCCGCCGGTGACGCTGCCCACCTACGACCTCACCGACGTCGAGAAGCAGCTCCGCGCGGCGGCCCGCACCGTCGCCCCGTTCACGGTCGAGCTGAACGGGGCGGGAAGCTTCCGCCCCACCACGCAGGTCGTCTACGCGGCGCTCGCGCGAGGAGCGGAGAGCTGTGACCGTCTCCAGGAGGCCTCGCGCCGGGGGCCGCTGGAGCTCGACCTGCGCTTCGACTACCACCCGCACGTCACGGTCGCGCACGACGTCCCGCCCGAGGACCTCGACGCCGCCGAGGCGGAGCTCAGCAGCTTCCGGGCGGAGTTCGAGGCCACCTCGTTCGTGCTCTACGAGCGCGGGCCCGACGGCGTGTGGCACACCATCCGCACCTTCGACCTGGTCGGACGCGACCGCCTCGGGTGACACTGGTCGGGTCCGGATCGGTCCGGACCAGCAGCGGGACCGCCGGGCGTCCGCCCGCGTGCGGGGGCGACGACAAGGAGCGTGACCGTGGCAGGCATCATCTCTCGGGTCCAGGAGATCGTGGCGCGGTTCCAGGCCACCCGTGCGGGGCGGATGAACGCCCGCTACGGCGCGGCGCGCGGCGCCCAGCTCTCTGGCGGCATCGCCTACGCCGCGCTGTTCTCCGTGTTCTCCGCACTGACGATCGCGTTCACGGTCGGGCTGCGGCTCATCGGTGAGAACGACCAGCTCCGGCAGGCCGTGCTCGACGCGGTCGACGACGCGCTGCCCGGCATCATCAAGACCTCCGACGACCCGAACGCCTCGGGGATCCTGAGCCCCGACTCGCTGACGATGAGCACGGGGGTCTCCGTGGCGAGCGTGATCGCCGCCGTCACGCTGCTGCTGTCCGCGCTCGCCGTGATGGGGGCCCTCTCGGGGGCGATCCGCGCGATGTTCGGCCTGGTCTCGCCCGGGGGCAACCCGATCCTGGTGAAGCTTCGCGACCTGCTCGGCTTCGTCGTGCTGGGCCTGTCCGTGTTCGTCACCGCGGCGCTCGGCATCGCCTCCGGCGCGGCCGGCTCGTGGGTCACCTCGCTGCTCGGGCTCGAGTCCTCGGTCGGGGCGTTCCTCGTGCGGGCGCTCGGGCTGCTGTGCGCGTTCGGCGTCGACCTGCTGGTGTTCGTGGCGCTCATCCGGGTGGTCGGGGGAGCGCGGCCGCCGCGGCGCGACCTCTGGACCGGCGCGGCCATCGGGGCCGTCGGCTCCGGCGTGATCCGCCTGCTCGGCACCTCGCTCGTGGGCGGCGCGGGCGCCAACCCGCTCCTCGGCGCAGCGGTCGCCGTCGTGACGCTCCTGCTGTGGATCAACCTCGTCGCCCGGCTGACGCTCTACGTCGCGGCGTGGACCGCCAACCCGCCGTCCCCGACGGCGGACCAGGCCGACCCGGCGGCGCTGCACGTGAACCAGTCCCCGAACTACGTCACGCTGTCGGTCCCGCGGACGCTGGACTGGGACTTCGACCCCCGCACCGGCGTCGTGCTGCCCGCGGAGGCGGGTCGCGAGGAGCGCGAGACGCTGGAGCGCGAGCGGCAGGAGCGTGCCGCCCAGCTGGAGGCGGCGCTGTCGGCGAGCCAGGAGGAGGGGTCGTGGCTCGAGCGACGGCTCGCGAACCGGCGCGCGCGACGCGCCGCCCGTGACGTGCGCCGGGACGCCGGCCCCGAGACGACCGACGGCGGCGACACGGACGCTCCGACCGACTGACGGACCCGCACGACCGTCATCACCCCGACCACCCGCACCGACGACGACGGGCGCGTCTCCCCCCAGGAGACGCGCCCGTCGTCGCAGGGGCGGCCGGGCCCCGACGGATCAGAACGTGCGCGTGACGATCGCGCGCTTGACCTCGGCGATGGCCTTGGTGACCTCGATGCCGCGGGGGCAGGCCTCGGAGCAGTTGAAGGTCGTGCGGCAGCGCCACACGCCCTCCTTGTCGTTGAGGATCTGCAGGCGCTGCGTGCCACCCTCGTCACGGCTGTCGAAGATGAACCGGTGCGCGTTGACGATCGCGGCCGGGCCGAAGTACTGCCCGTCGGTCCAGAACACGGGGCAGGACGTCGTGCACGCCGCGCACAGGATGCACTTCGTGGTGTCGTCGAAGCGCGCGCGCTGCTCCGCGGACTGCAGCCGCTCGGCGCTCGGCTGGTTGCCCGTGGTGATGAGGAACGGCATGACCTCGCGGTAGGAGGCGAAGAACGGCTCCATGTCGACGATGAGGTCCTTCTTCACCGGGAGGCCCTTGATGGGCTCGACGGTGATCGGCTTGGACGTGTCGAGATCCTTGAGCAGGGTCTTGCACGCGAGCCGGTTCTTGCCGTTGATGCGCATCGCGTCGCTGCCGCAGATGCCGTGCGCGCAGGAACGACGGAAGGCGAGGGAGCCGTCCTGGTCCCACTTGATCTTGTGCAGGGCGTCGAGCACGCGGTCGGTGCCGTGCATCGTGAGAGTGAACTCCTCCCAGCGGGCCTGCGGGTTCTCGACGTCGGGGTCGTACCGCTCCAGGCGCATCGTCACGGAGAACGAGGGGATCTCACCCATGCCGGAGCCGGCGTCAGACACCTCGGGGGCGTCGGCGAGCGCGGTCATCAGTACTTCCTCTCCATCGGCTGGTAGCGAGTGACGACGACCGGCTTGTAGTCCAGGCGGACCGTGGAGTCGGCGACGCCGTCACCCGGCTGCGTGGGGTAGGCCATCGTGTGGAGCATGAACTCGGCGTCGTCCCGGTCGGGGAAGTCCTCGCGGAAGTGGCCGCCGCGCGACTCCTTGCGCGCGAGCGCCCCGACGACGACGACCTCGGCGAGGTCGATGAGGAAGCCGAGCTCGATCGCCTCGACCAGCTCCGTGTTGTAGGAGGTCCCGCGGTCCGACACGCCCACCCGGCCGTACCGCTCGCGCAGCGCGTTGATGTCCTTCAGCGCCTGCACCAGCGAGTCCTCGGTGCGGAACACCTGCGCGTTCAGGTCCATCGACTCCTGCAGCGCCTTGCGGATCGCGGCGACGTTCTCGGTGCCGGCCCCGGCGCGGATGCGCACCAGCTCGGCCTCGATGTCCGCCTGGGGTGCGTCGGGGAGCTCGACGAGCTCCGCCGTCGCGGCGTACGCGGCCGCGGCGATACCGGCGCGCTTGCCGAAGACGTTGATGTCCAGGAGCGAGTTGGTGCCGAGCCGGTTCGAGCCGTGCACGGACACGCAGGCGACCTCACCGGCGGCGAACAGGCCGGGGATGACGTCGGTGTTGTTGCGCAGGACCTCGGTGGTGATGTTGGTCGGGATGCCACCCATCGCGTAGTGCGCGGTCGGGTAGACGGGCACCGGCTCGGTGTACGGCTCCACGCCGAGGTAGGTGCGCGCGAACTCCGTGATGTCCGGGAGCTTGGCGTCGATGTGCGCCGGCTCGAGGTGTGTCAGGTCGAGCAGCACGTAGTCCTTGTTCGGACCGGCGCCGCGGCCCTCGCGCACCTCGTTGGCCATCGACCGGGCGACGATGTCGCGCGGTGCGAGGTCCTTGATGGTGGGCGCGTAGCGCTCCATGAAGCGCTCGCCGGAGGCGTTGCGCAGGATGGCGCCCTCGCCGCGGGCGGCCTCGGACAGCAGGATCCCCAGGCCGGCGAGGCCTGTCGGGTGGAACTGGAAGAACTCCATGTCCTCCAGCGGGATGCCGCGGCGGTAGGCCACGGCCATGCCGTCACCGGTGAGGGTGTGGGCGTTGGACGTCGTCTTGTAGACCTTGCCGGCGCCCCCCGTGGCGAACACGATCGACTTGGCGCGGATCACGTGGATCTCGCCGGTCGCCAGCTCGTAGGCGACGACGCCGGCGGCGCGGACGTCGAAGACGTAGAACTCGTTGAAGAACTCCACGTCCTGCTTGACGCACTGCTGGTACAGCGTCTGCAGGATCATGTGGCCGGTGCGGTCGGCGGCGTAGCAGGACCGGCGCACGGGCGCCTCGCCGTGGTTGCGCGTGTGACCGCCGAACCGGCGCTGGTCGATCTTGCCCTCGGGCGTGCGGTTGAAGGGCAGGCCCATCCGCTCGAGGTCGAGGACGGCGTCGATCGCCTCCTTCGCCATCACCTCGGCCGCGTCCTGGTCGACGAGGTAGTCGCCGCCCTTGACGGTGTCGAACGTGTGCCACTCCCAGTTGTCCTCCTCCACGTTCGCCAGCGCGGCGCACATGCCGCCCTGGGCCGCCCCGGTGTGGGAGCGCGTGGGGTAGAGCTTGGAGATGACGGCGGTGCGGGCGCGCCCGGAGGATTCCAGGGCCGCGCGCATGCCGGCGCCGCCGGCGCCCACGATCACGACGTCGTAGGTGTGCGTCTGCACGTGTACTTCCTTTGCGTACGGGGGCTGAGCGGGGTGGTGCGGGTGGAGCTGGGAGACCGACGGCCGGTCACGCCGAGCAGAACGACGGCAGCAGATCCGCCGGCGAGCCGACGGGGCACGGGTCGAACGTGAAGATCACCAGCGTGCCCATCACGACCGTGACGACGAACGCCACGTAGAGCAGCGCCTTCAGCACGATGCGCGTGACGTCGCGCTCGGCGTAGTCGTTGATGATCGTCCGGACGCCGTTGGTGCCGTGGATCATCGCGAGCCACAGCATGAGGAGGTCCCAGACCTGCCAGAACGGCTCGGACCACTTGCCAGCGACGAAAGCGAAGTCGATCGCGGCGACGCCGTCGCCCACCATGAGGTTGACGAACAGGTGGCCGAAGATCAGCACGACCAGGATCACGCCGGAGACGCGCATGAACAGCCACGCGTACAGCTCGGTGTTGATGCCACCGCGCATCGCCTGCGACCGCTTGGCGCGGGGGGAGGCGACGTCAGGGATGGTGCCGGTCATCAGTGGGCCCCGAAGACGTTGGAGAGGTGGCGCGGCAGGAAGCCCGCGAGCGCGACGACCGTCAGGCCGACGACGACCCACAGCATCACGCGCTGGTAGCGCGGACCCTTGGCGGTGAAGTCCACCAGGATGATGCGGATGCCGTTGAACGCGTGGAACAGGACGGCGGCCACGAGGCCGACCTCGCCGAGTCCCATGATGGGCGTCTTGTACGTGCCGATGACCTCGTTGTAGACCTCGGGCGAGACCCGCACCAGCGCGGTGTCGAGCACGTGCACGAGGAGGAAGAGGAACAGCAGCATGCCGGTGACGCGGTGCAGGACCCAGGACCACATGCCCTCGGTGCCGCGGTAGAGCGTGCCCAGACCCTTCTTGCTGCCGCGACCGCTGCTGCGGGGTGGCGGCGGCGGGGCCGAGGTGGGTGGGACGGTGGGGGCGCTGGCCACGGTGCTTGGCCTCCTGACGAGTGGCGGGTCTGCGGTTCCTACTGTAGTGACAGTTCGCCACCTCGCGCGCCGTCGGGTGTGCCGGGACCGGCCGTGGCCTGCGGCTGAGGGTCGCCTAACCCGTCGCCGCTCCCGTCGCAGCGGCGGCGGCGCGGCCGCCCGGATCGAGGGCGCGTGCGCCGCTAGGGTCGGCCACATGAACCCCATCGAGGACCTCTACGCCATCGTTCCCGCCGGTGGCGCCGGAACGCGGCTGTGGCCCATGTCACGTCGTCGTCGCCCCAAGTTCCTGCTGGACCTCCTCGGCACGGGCCGGACCCTCCTCCAGGGGACGATCGACCGGCTCGTCCCCCTCACCGGCGCCGACCGCGTCGTCGTGGTGACCGGGCTCGACCACCTCAACGCGGTGGCCGAGCAGCTGCCCGAGGTCGCGGCGGGCAACCTCGTGGCCGAGCCGAGCCCGCGCGACTCCATGGCCGCCATCGGGCTGGCCGCCGCGATCCTGCACGAGCGGCACGGCAGCGTGCTGGTCGCCTCGTTCGCCGCGGACCACGTCGTGCCCGACGTCGAGGGGTTCGCCACCGCCGTCCGGCACGCCGCGGTCGCCGCCCGCGCCGGGTACGTCACCACCATCGGCATCACGCCCACCGCGCCGTCGACGGCGTTCGGCTACATCCGCTCGGGCGCACCGCTCGAGCCCGCGGAGGGTGGCCCGACGGCGCGCGTCGTGGCCGAGTTCGTGGAGAAGCCCGACGCCCGCACGGCCGCCGGCTACCTCGCCGCGGGCGACGTCGCGTGGAACGCCGGGATGTTCGTGGCGCGCACGGACGTGCTGCTCGGTCACCTCGAACGGCTGCAGCCGCCGCTCGCGGCCGGGTTGCGCGAGATCGCCGCCGCGTGGGACACGGGGGGTCGGGCCGAGGCCCTGGACCGCGTGTGGCCCACGCTCACGCGGATCGCGATCGACCACGCCATCGCGGAGCCCGTCGCGGCCGCGGGGGGCGTCGCCGTCGTCCCCGGGTCCTTCACGTGGGACGACGTCGGGGACTGGGCCTCGCTCGCCGACCTCGTCCCCGCCGACGCCGACGGCGTGCGTCGCATCGGGACGGACGCCGGCGTGGTGACGGTGGAGTCGGACGGGACCTTCGTGAGCGCGGACCGGACCGTCGCCGTCGTCGGGATCCCCGACGCCGTCGTCGTCCTGACCGAGGACGCCCTCCTGGTGACCACGGCCGCGCACGCGCAGCGGGTCAAGACCGCCGTCGACGCGCTCAAGGAGCGTGGACGCACCGATCTCACGTGAGGCCGCGGCGGTAGGGTCGTCTCCCGTGTCAACCCACCTGCGCGCCACCTTCGACCGCCTCGACACCGTTCTGGCAGAGCGGGCCGACCGGCTGCTCGAGGTGCGCCGCGAGATCCACCGCCACCCCGAGGTCGCCTGGACCGAGCACCGCACGAGCGAGCTGGTCCACGCCGAGCTGACCGCAGCGGGCCTGTCGCCGCGCCGTGTCGGCGCGACCGGCATCGTGTGCGACATCCCCGGGGCCGACACCGGCCGCCGGCTCATCGGTCTGCGCACCGATCTCGACGCGCTGCCGATCCCCGAGGAGACCGGTCTGCCGTGGGCCTCGGAGCGCAGCGGCGTCTCGCACGCGTGCGGCCACGACGTGCACACCGCGGGTGTGCTCGGCGCGGGGCTGGCGCTCGCGGACCTCGCCGCGCGGGGCGAGCTGCCCGTCGGCGTCCGGCTCGTGTTCCAGCCGGCCGAGGAGGTCCAGCCCGGCGGCGCCGAGATGTTCCTGCAGCACGGCGTGCTCGAGGGCGTCGAGCAGATCTACGCCGTGCACTGCGACCCGAAGATCGAGGTCGGCACCATCGGTTCCCGCATCGGGTCGATCACGTCGGCCTCCGACCCGATCACGGTCACTCTCCGCTCGCACGGCGGGCACACGTCCCGTCCGCACATGACGGGCGACGTCGTCTACGCGCTCGGCCAGGTGATCGCCCAGGCCTCCGGCGTGCTCGGCCGCCGGATGGACCCGCGCGCCGGCGTCAACCTCACCTGGGGCGCCGTGCACGCCGGCAGCGCGACCAACGCCATCCCCACCTCCGGCACGCTGATGGGCACGCTGCGCGTGCTCGACGTCGCCGAGTGGGAGCGTGCCGGCACCCTCCTGGACACCGCCATCGAGCAGATCGTCGCGCCGTACGGCGTCGAGGTCGAGGTCGACCACGTGCACGGCGTGCCGCCGACCGTGAACGAGGCGGGCTGCGTCGCCCACATCGAGGAGGCGGCGCGCGACGTCGTGGGGGAGGACGACGTCCACCTCACCGAGCAGTCGCTCGGGGGCGAGGACTTCGGCTGGTACCTGCACCGCGTGCCCGGCGCCATGGTGCGCCTCGGCGTGCGCGCGCCCGGTGCGCCGCTGACCGACCTGCACCGCGCCGACCTCGTCGTCGACGAGCGCGCCGTCGTCATCGGGGCCCGGATGCTGGCGCGGACCGTGGTGCTCGCGGGGCACGCCCCGGCCCCGGCGCCGATCCCCGCGACCCTCTGACGCCGTCGTCCGACGCACGGGCCGTCGGTCCCGACGAGGGTGCGCGGGTCCTGAGGCACGAAGGGCACGGTTCGGTCACGATTGACCTGGATCGTCCCAGTCCGTGACACGGCCGACACATTCGCGTCCTATGGTGTGCCGGTGCCGCCCGCGAGGCGGCCCCCTGCGGACGGTCTCCGTCGCAGCGACCCCAGACGCGTCACGCCCCGGCGGGACGAGGACTTTCGAGGAGTGCACGTGAAGAAGTCGATCATCGCCGTCGCGGGAGCCGCCGCCGTGGCGCTCACGCTTGCCGCCTGCGGCACCCCGACCGACGAGGCCACCACGGGCGGCTCGTCCGAGACGTCCGCGACGCAGGACGGCTCCGAGACCTCGGCGGCCCCCACCGGCGACGTCGTCGACGGCTTCAAGGCCTGCATGGTCTCCGACTCGGGCGGCTACGACGACCAGTCGTTCAACCAGTCGGGCAAGGAGGGCATGGACCGCGCCGCGGACGAGCTCGGCGTCGAGACCAACGAGATCGAGTCCACGTCGGACTCGGACTACGGCCCCAACATCGACAGCCTCATCGCGGACGGCTGCACCTACATCATCGGTGTCGGCTTCCTCCTCGAGCCCGCCATCCAGTCGGCCGCCGAGGCGAACACCGACATCAACTTCGCGCTGATCGACTCCTCGCTCAGCAACGACGACTTCTCGCCGCTCGAGCTCCCGAACGTCAAGCCGCTGCTGTTCAACACGGCCGAGGCCTCCTTCCTCGCGGGCTACCTCGCGGCGGGCATCAGCGAGTCCGGCACCGTCGGCACGTTCGGCGGTCTGCCGCTCCCGTCCGTCCAGATCTTCATGGACGGCTACTCCGACGGCATCGCCAAGTACAACGAGGACAACGGCACCGACGTCGCCCTCCTCGGCTGGGACAAGGAGGCCCAGACGGGCTCCTTCACCGGTGACTTCGAGAACCAGGCGAACGGCACGACCACGGCCCAGGGCTTCATCGACCAGGGCGCTGACGTCATCATGCCCGTCGCCGGTCCGGTCGGCCTCGGCGCGGCCACGGCCATCGAGGCCGGCGGCGCCACGATGATCTGGGTCGACTCCGACGGCTTCAACTCCACCGACTACGGCGACATCATCGCCACGTCGGTCATGAAGGAGATCGGCCAGGCGGTCTTCGACTCGATCGCCGCCGCCTCCACGGGCGAGTTCGACGCGACGCCGTACGTCGGCACGCTGGAGAACGAGGGTGTCGGCCTGGCCGAGTACCACGACTTCGCCGACTCCGTCCCGCAGGAGCTGCAGGACAAGATCGCCGAGTACCGCGAGGCGATCATCTCGGGCGACCTCGTCGTGGAGTCCGTCAACACCCCGTGACCCGGGGTCCTCGCTCGTCCTGAGCGAGCGCACCAGCACCACCGCGGGGCGGGCCGTTCGGCCCGCCCCGCGGCGCGCCGGGCCCGTCCGGGCGCCGCCGGTGCGTGTGGAATCATCGACTTCCCCCACCGTCCGTCCCGTGGTGGGCGACGAGCACCTGAGGAGGCCCGCCGATGCGTCTCGAGCTCCGAGGCATCACCAAGCGGTTCGGAACGTTCACGGCCAACGACGGCATCGACATGGTGGTCGAGTCCGGCGAGATCCACGCGATCCTCGGCGAGAACGGTGCCGGCAAGAGCACCCTGATGAACACCCTGTACGGCCTCTACGAGCCCGACGCCGGCCAGATCGTCATCGACGGCGAGCCGGTCGTCTTCACCGGGCCCGGTGATGCGATGCGCGCGGGCATCGGCATGGTGCACCAGCACTTCATGCTCGTGCCCGTCTTCACGGTCGCCGAGAACGTCGTGCTCGGGCAGGAGCCCGTCGGCAAGGGGCTGATCGACCTGAAGCGGGCCCGTCAGATCGTCCGCGAGACCTCGGAGATGCTGGGGTTCGAGATCGACCCTGACGCGAAGATCGAGGACCTCCCGGTCGGCGTCCAGCAGCGCGTCGAGATCGTCAAGGCGCTGTCCCGCAACGCCAAGCTCCTCATCCTGGACGAGCCCACCGCCGTGCTCACGCCCCAGGAGACCGACGAGCTCATCGAGATCATGCGCCGCCTCGCCGCGGCCGGCACCTCGATCCTCTTCATCACGCACAAGCTCCGCGAGATCCGCGCGGTCTCCGACGCCATCACGATCATCCGCCTCGGCCAGGTCGTGGGCAGCGCGACGCCGTCGGCCACCGAGTCCGAGCTCGCCTCCCTCATGGTCGGCCGGAGCGTCAGCCTCGGCGTCGCCAAGGAGCCGGCGACGACGCGCGAGGACGTGCTCGAGGTGCGCAACCTCGTCGTGCGCGACACGCACGGCGTGCCCGTCGTCAACGACGTCTCCTTCACCGTGGCGGCCGGCGAGATCCTCGCCGTCGCCGGGGTCCAGGGCAACGGCCAGACCGAGCTCACCGAGGCGATCCTCGGCATCCAGAAGCCGGCGTCCGGCTCGGTCGTGCTGCGCGGCGAGCCGCTGGAGGGCAAGGGCGTGCGCGAGCGGCTCGACTCCGGGCTCGCGTACGTGCCCGAGGACCGCTCCACCGACGGTGTCGTGGGGGAGTTCTCGATCGTGGAGAACCTCGTGCTCGACCGCATCGGCGCCGCACCGGTCTCGCGCGGTGGCGCCCTCGACATGCGCTTCCTGCGCCGCAACGCCCACGAGCTCGTCAAGGAGTTCGACGTCCGCACCACCTCCGTCGACCGCGCGGTCGGCACGCTGTCGGGCGGCAACCAGCAGAAGGTCGTGCTCGCCCGCGAGCTCTCGCGTCCGCTCTCGCTGCTGGTCGCCTCGCAGCCCACGCGCGGCGTCGACGTCGGCTCGATCGAGTTCCTGCACGACCGGATCGTCTCCGAGCGCGACAAGGGCGCCGCCGTCGTCATCGTCTCCACCGAGCTCGACGAGGTCCTCGCGCTCGGCGACCGCATCGCCGTCATGTGCGGTGGCGAGCTCGTTGGGATCGTCCCCGGCGGCGAGAGCCGCGACGTGCTCGGTCTGATGATGACCGGCATCGGACCGGAGGAGGCGCGCGAGCGCGCCGCCGAGCACCACACCCTGCTGGGCGAGGCGGACCTGGAGGCGGAGGCCGAGGCGGCGGACGCCGTCCCCGTCGCCCCGACCACCCCGACCACCCCGCCTGCCACCGGCACCGTGGACGACGCACCCGTGGAGGAGACGCGATGAGCACGCCGAAGGAGCCGCTCGGCCCGACACCGGCGGAGGACCCGCTGGAGCCGGTCGAGCCGCAGTCGGCCGCCGACGTGGAGGTCGCCGGCGAGCAGTCCCGAGCCTCGGTCGCCGAGCTGGACGGCTTCGGTCGCCGGTACCTGCGCGACGTGATGTCCTCGTCATCGCTGCTCACGCTGCTGGCGATCGTGCTGGCCGTCCTGCTGGGCGGCGTGCTGATCATCGCCACCGACCCGGCCGTGCAGGAGGCCACGGGCTACTTCTTCGCCCGCCCGAGCACCTTCTTCGCCGCGGCGTGGGACGCCGCGTCGCAGGCCTACCTCGCGCTGTTCCAGGGCGCGATCTACGACGGTCAGGCCGCGACGTTCACGCGGGCGATCCGGCCGATCACCGAGACCCTGACGATCGCGACGCCGCTGATCCTCGCCGGTCTCTCCGTCGGCCTGGCCTTCCGCGCCGGCCTGTTCAACATCGGTGGCCAGGGCCAGGTCATCCTCGGCGCCGTGCTGGCGACGTGGATCGGCTTCGGCCTCGACCTTCCCCCGGTGGTCCACCTCGTCCTCGCGCTCGTCGGCGGCGCCGTCGGTGGAGCGTTCTGGGCCGCGATCGCCGGTGTCCTGAAGGCACGGACCGGCGCGCACGAGGTGATCGTCACGATCATGCTCAACAACATCGCCGCCTACCTGGTGCTGTGGGTCGTGACGACCAAGCTGTTCGCCGGAGGTTCGTCGGGCACCTCCAAGCCGGTCGGCGAGAACTCCCGTCTTCCCGCACTCCTGCCGGAGCCGTTCCGCCTCCACCTCGGCTTCATCCTCGCGCTGGTGCTCGCCGCCGCCGTGTGGTGGCTGATGGAGCGCTCGACGCTCGGCTTCAAGCTGCGCGCCGTGGGCTCCAACGCCCGCGCGGCACGCACCGCCGGCATCTCGGTGGGGGCCATGACCGTGCTGGCCATGGCGATCGCCGGCGGCCTCGCCGGTCTCGCGGGCGCCAGCCAGGTGCTCGGCACCGAGGGCTACCTGACGGCGTCGGTGGCCGGAACGATCGGCTTCGACGCCATCACGGTCGCCCTGCTCGGCCGGAGCAAGCCGCTCGGCACGGTCCTGGCGGGCCTGCTCTTCGGAGCCCTGGCCGCCGGCGGCCGTCTCATGCAGACGCGCACCGGTACCCCGCTGGACCTGGTGCTGGTCCTGCAGTCCTTCATCGTGCTGTTCATCGCGGCCCCGCCGCTGGTGCGCACGATCTGGCGACTTCCGAAACCCGGGGTCAGGCGCGAGAAGCCGTCACCCACGTCCACGACGCCCGTCACGGCAGGAGCCGACGCATGAGCGCGACCGCCACGGTCATCGAGACCCCCGCCCCGACCCGCGCGGTCGTCCCGGCGGAGGTCCGCCGCACCGGCTACCTGCTGATCGGCATCGCGGCGCTCGCCGCCCTGCTGGCAGTCCTGACGCCGTCGGGCGACAGCAAGATCCGCATCTCCACGTCCTCCGACGCGATCCAGATCCCGATCTTCGCCGTCCCCGGCAAGGTCACCGCGATCGTCCTGGCGCTCGTGGTCGTCGGCCTCGCCGCCTACGGCGTGCTGCTCACGCGGCGCGGCACCAAGGTGCCCGTGTGGGTCGTCGCGACGGCGGGCGCGCTCGCCTTCGTCGCCCTGCTGCTGCTCCTGAGCGCCGGCAAGGACCAGGTCGTCCCGATCACGGGCCTGCTCGCGGGCACGTTGCTCCTGGGCACTCCGCTGGTGTTCGGCGCGCTGTCCGGCGTGGTCTGCGAGCGCGTCGGCATCGTCAACATCGCCATCGAGGGGCAGCTGCTCGCCGGGGCGTTCGCCGCCGCGATCGTCGCCTCCATGGCCGGGAACGCCTACGTCGGCCTGATCGCCGCACCGGTCGCGGGGGTCGCCGTCGGCGCCCTGCTGGCGTTCTTCTCGATCCGCTACCAGGTCAACCAGATCATCGTCGGCGTCGTGCTGAACGTGCTGGTGGTCGGCATCACGAGCTTCCTGTTCTCCACCGTGCTGAAGGAGAACCCGGACCTGAACGCGCGGGTCGGGCTGCCCGTGCTGCCGATCCCGCTGCTGTCGGAGATCCCGGTCGTCGGGCCCGTCCTGTTCCGCCAGAACCTGCTGGTCTACCTGATGTTCGCCATCGTGGTCGCGCTGCAGATCCTCATCTTCCGCAGCCGCTGGGGCCTGCGCCTGCGGTCGGTCGGCGAGCACCCCAAGGCCGCCGACACCGTGGGCATCGACGTCAACCGCACCCGGTGGCGCAACACCCTTCTGGGCGGCGCGATCGCCGGTCTCGGCGGTGCGTTCTTCACCGTCGCCTCCGGCCTCGCGTTCGGCAAGGACATGACCGCCGGTAACGGCTTCATCGCCCTGGCCGCGATGATCCTGGGCCGGTGGAGCCCGAAGGGCGCCGTCGTGGCGGCGCTGATGTTCGGCCTGTCCAAGCAGCTCGGTCAGTACATCCAGCAGCTCCAGGCGCCCATCCCGCCGCAGTTCCTGCTGATGCTCCCCTACATCGTCACGATCCTCGCCGTCGCCGGCTTCGCCGGCCGGGTGCGCGCACCCGCGGCCGAGGGCGTGCCCTACGTGAAGTGAGCGGGACCGTGGATCGGGTGAGCGCGACCGACGGCGGTGCCGCGGGCGTCGACTGGGAGTCCCTGCGCGCCGCGGCGCGCGAGGTCATGGGGCGCGCGTACGTGCCCTACTCGCGCTACCCCGTGGGGGCGGCGGCCATCGTCGACGACGGTCGCGTCGTCGTCGGCTGCAACGTGGAGAACGCGGCCTACGGCGTGACGCTCTGCGCCGAGTGCTCGCTCGTCTCGGCCCTCGTGGTCGGTGGCGGCGGGCGCCTCGTGGCGTTCACGTGCGTGGACTCGCGCGGTGAGACGCTCGCGCCGTGCGGGCGCTGCCGCCAGCTCCTGTGGGAGCACGGCGGGCCCGACCTGCTGGTCGACACCGCGTGGGCCGGCATCGTGCCGATGTCGCAGGTGCTGCCCGGCGCGTTCGGCCCCGACGACCTCGCGATCGGCCAGCGGCCGACCGCCTGAGAACGAACGACACGACCGACCGCACGGACGAAGGAGCAACCATGGCCGAGAACTTCGACGCCGTCGACGTCATCCGCACGAAGCGTGATGGCGGCGCCCTGTCCGACGCCCAGATCGACTGGGTGATCGACGCCTACGTGCGCAACGTGGTGGCCGAGGAGCAGATGGCCGCCCTGGCGATGGCGATCCTGCTGCGCGGCATGAGCCGGGCGGAGATCTCGCGCTGGACGTCCGCGATGATCGCCAGCGGTGAACGCATGGACTTCTCCACGCTGCGCCACCCCACCGTGGACAAGCACTCCACGGGCGGCGTGGGGGACAAGATCACCCTGCCGCTCGCGCCGCTGGTCGCGGTCTTCGACGTGGCGGTACCGCAGCTGTCCGGGCGCGGTCTCGGCCACACGGGTGGCACGCTGGACAAGCTCGAGGCCATCCCCGGCTGGCAGGCCGCGATGAGCAACGAGCAGATGATGACGCAGCTGGACGACGTCGGCGCGGTCATCTGCCAGGCCGGTTCCGGCCTCGCGCCCGCCGACCGCCGGCTCTACGCGCTGCGCGACGTGACCGGCACCGTCGAGGCCATCCCGCTGATCGCGTCCTCGATCATGAGCAAGAAGATCGCCGAGGGGACGGCCGCGCTCGTGCTGGACGTCAAGGTCGGCTCCGGCGCCTTCATGAAGGACCTCGACGCCGCGCGCGAGCTCGCGCGCACGATGGTCGCCCTGGGGCACGACGCCGGCGTCGACACGCGCGCGCTGCTGACCGACATGTCCACACCGCTCGGCCTCACGGCGGGCAACGCCATCGAGGTCGCCGAGAGCGTGGAGGTGCTCGCCGGCGGTGGGCCCGCCGACGTCGTCGACATCACGCTCGCGCTCGCCCGCGAGATGCTCGACGCCGCGGGTCGGCCCGACGCCGACCCCGAGGCGGCGCTCAAGGACGGCCGCGCGATGGACGTCTGGAAGCGGATGATCCGCGCGCAGGGCGGTGACCCCGACGCCGCGATGCCCGTGGCGAAGGAGTCCGAGACGGTGCTCGCACCGGCCGACGGCGTGCTGGTCGGCCTGGACGCGCTGGCCGTCGGCGTCGCCGCGTGGCGCCTGGGCGCGGGACGCGCGCGGCGGGACGACGTCGTGCAGGCGGGCGCCGGCGTCGTGCTGCACGCGAAGCCGGGTGCACTCGTGCGCGCGGGCCAGCCGCTGATGACCCTCCTGACCGACACGCCCGACCGGTTCGAGCGGGCCCGCGAGGCTCTCGCGGCGGCCGTCACCATCGCGCCCGAGGGGTCGCGCCCCGCGGTGTCCGACGGTGTCGTGCTGGAGCGGATCACCGCCTCGTAGTCGCCGGAGACCCGTAGCGTGAACCCGTGAGCCGACACGACTGGACGCTGAGTGCCGCCCGCCCGCTGCTCGCCGCCGCGGGGGTGGGGGAGCGCGCGCTGCCCGATCCCGACGCCGTGACCCGACCGCCACGGGCCGTGGGGCGGCTGGCGCGCGAGGTCGCCCTGACGCCGCCGCAGAAGCGGCTCGCTCACGCGCCCCTGCGCGGGGGGCGAGTCGGGGTGCTGCGGTGGGACGGTGTGCCGATCACGCAGGCAGCGACGTCGTGCGGCGCGATGTCGCTGCTCGTGCTGGCCGCGGCCGGGGACCCGGTGCTGGCCGCGTGGCTGACCACCGGGGTGCGCGTCGGATCGACCCCGCCGCCCGAGCTGGCACGCGCGACACCCGAGGACCTCGCCGCCCCCGGCGTGGCCGAGCGCGTGGCCGTGGCCGAGCGGCTGCTGTTCGCCCGGGCGCGCTCGCACGCGATCGGGCCGCTGCCGTGGCCGGCCGCGATCGGGACCCCGCCGTGGACGGCCGCGCGCGAGGCACGCTTCCGCGGTGTGAGGTACACCCACACCGCGGTGCACGACGCCGACGTGGCTCGGACGCGGACCGTGCTGGAGACCGTGCGGCGCGCGAACGAGCTCGGGATCCCCGTGCCGCTGTACACGGGCGGCGACGCGGCCAAAGGGGTCGCGACGGCGATCCCGCGTCACGTCGTGCTGGCGGTGCCGAGCTCGCGGCCCCGGGCGGGCGAGCTGCGCATCTACGAGCCGTCTGGCGGGCGGGTGCACGCCGTCGCGATCGACGCGCTGCTGGCACGGCGTCGGTCGATGCCGGCGCTGGGGCACTGGAGCCACGTCGTGTGGGCGGTGCTGCCGGACTCGGCGTTCGGGCGCTGAGCGGCACGGCGCTACCGTTGCACGCATGAGCAACGACGACCTCCACGACGTCCCGCCCGCCCTGACCGAGGCGGCCATCTGCCGGCTCCCCAAGGTCCTGCTGCACGACCACCTCGACGGCGGGCTGCGCCCGACCACGATCATCGAGCTGGCGGAGCAGGTCGGGCACGAGCTGCCCGCGACCGACCCGGACGCGCTGGCGGAGTGGTTCGTCACCTCGGCCGACTCCGGCTCGCTGGTGCGCTACCTCGAGACGTTCGAGCACACCATCGCCGTGATGCAGACCGTGGAGGGCCTGCGCCGCGTGGCGCGCGACGCCGCCGTCGACCTCGCCGCCGACGGCGTCGTCTACGCCGAGCAGCGCTACGCGCCCGAGCAGCACCTGCGTGCCGGCCTCACGCTCCAGGAGGTCGTCGACGCCGTCCAGCAGGGCTTCGACGACGGCGTCGCCGAGGCCGCCGAGGCGGGCCACACCATCACGATCGGCACGCTCATCACCGCGATGCGGCACGCGGACCGAGGGGTGGAGATCGCCGAGCTCGCCGTGGCCAACCGCGACCGCGGGGTCGTCGGCTTCGACATCGCCGGCGCCGAGCTGGGCTTCCCGGCGTCGAACCAGGCGGAGGCGTTCGCGGCCCTGCGGCGCGAGAACTTCCCCTTCACGATCCACGCGGGCGAGGCCGACGGCGCTTCGTCAGTCTGGGACGCGGTCCAGCAGGGCACGCTGCGCCTCGGCCACGGCGTGCGCCTCGTGGAGGACATCGTGCGTCCGCCGCACGAGGACACCGACCACGCGCAGCTCGGCCGCCTGGCGCAGTGGGTGCTGGACCGTCAGATCCCGTTGGAGGTCGCGCCGTCGTCGAACCTCCAGACCGGTATCGCCGGCACCATCGCCGAGCACCCGGTGACGTTCCTGCGCGACCTCGGGTTCGCCGTCACCATCAACACCGACAACCGCCTGATGTCGGCGACCTCGATGAGCCGCGAGTTCAGCCTGCTGGCCGCCGAGGCCGACTGGACGCTCGACGACCTCGAGCAGGCGACGCTGGTGGCGGCCTTCAACGGCTTCGCGCACCGGGACGTGCTGGAGCGCATCGTCGCCGAGCAGGTCATCCCGGGCTACGAGGCGGCGCGCGACCGGGGCTGAGCCTCCGCCCGGGAGCCCGGCTCCGAGTGCCGCGACGGCCGCCACCCGACTCGGGTGGCGGCCGCCGATGCACAGCGAGCGCGTGATCGGCGCGGCCTACAGGCCCGTCGCCACGCGGACGTCGTCGGCGATCGCGGCCAGGCGCGCCGCGGCCAGGGCGCGCGCGCGGTCGAGCGCGCTGCCGTGCGCCAGGCTCGCGCCGTCCTCGACCGGCACCAGCACCTCGAGGTAGGCCTTCAGCTTCGGCTCGGTCCCGCTCGGCCGCACGATGACGCGCGAACCGTCGGCCGTCTCGAGCAGGATCCCGTCCGTGCCGGGCACGGTGTACGCGCCGCCGTTGACGCCGTCGGGATCGGACACCTCGAGGCCGCCGGCGAGATCGACCGCGCGCGTGACGTCGCTGCCACCCAGGGCCGCCGGGGGAGCGGCTCGCAGCCTCCCCATCGCCTCGCCGATGAGGCTCAGATCGGTCACGCGAACCGTCACGGGCGCCGTCGCATACAGGCCGTCCCGCAGGGCGAGCGCATCGAGCTCGCCCTGCAGGTCGGAGCCGCGCTCCCGCGCGGCGGCGAGCAGCGTCACGACCGCGACCGCCGCCGAGATGCCGTCCTTGTCGCGGACGGCCGCAGGGGCGACGCAGTAGCCGAGCGCCTCCTCGTAGCCGAACACGAGCCCGGGCACGCGGGAGATCCACTTGAACCCCGTCAGGGTCGCGCGGTGGCGCAGACCGTGCGCGCGGCCGATCGCGGCGAGCTGCCGCGAGGAGACGATGGAGCACGCGAGGACCGCGTCCTGCGCGGCGGACGTTCCGGCGACGGCGGAGGCCACCTGCTCGCCGAGCAGAGCGCCCGTCTCGTCGCCGGAGAGCCGGCGCCAGCCACCGTCGGCGCTCGCGTCGGGGATCGCGACCGCGCACCGGTCGGCGTCGGGGTCGACGGCGATGATCACGTCGGCGTCCAGGTCGCGCGCGCACCGGAACGCCAGGTCCATGGCGCCCGGCTCCTCCGGGTTGGGGAACGCGACGGTGGGGAACGCGGGATCGGGCTCGGCCTGCTCGGGCACCGTGTGGAGGTCGGTGACGCCCGCGGCCACCAGGGCGCTGGTGAGCGTCGCCCCGCCGACGCCGTGCATCGCCGTCGTGACGACGCGCAGCGCTCCGACGCCGGGGTGGCCGCCGCCCGCCGCCCCGGCGGCGAGGGCCGCGAGGTAGGCGGTGTGCACGTCGTCGTCCAGGACGGTCCAGCCCTCGACGGCGCGCGGGATGTCCGCGACCTGCTTGACGGCGGCGATCCCGGCCGCGATGGCGGCGTCGTAGGGCGGCACGATCTGCGCGCCCTGGCCGGCGTCCGTGACGATCCGACCGCCGAGGTAGACCTTGTAGCCGTTGTCGGCGGCGGGGTTGTGCGAGGCGGTGACCATGACACCGGCGTCCGCGCCCAGGTGGCGCACCGCGAAGGCGAGCACCGGCGTCGGCCACTCCTGCGGCATGAGGAGCGCCTCGCCGCCCGCGGCCGTGACGACCGCCGCGGTGTCGTGCGCGAAGACGCTGCTGTAGTGGCGCGCGTCGTAGCCGATGACCACGCGCGGCTTCGCGTCGGGGCCGATCTGCTCGGCCAGGGTCTGCGTGAGGTAGCTCGTCAGCCCGGCGGCCGCGCGCAGCACGACGGCGCGGTTCATCCGGTTGCTGCCACCCCCGATGGCGCCGCGCAGGCCGGCGGTGCCGAACTGCAGCGTGCCGGCGAACCGGTCGATGAGCTCGGCCGATGCGGCGTCGTCACCCTGCTCGGCGGCGTGGCACAGCGCCGTGATCTCGGCCGCGGTGGCCTCGTCGGGGTCGTCGAGCACCCACGCGCGGGCGCGGGAGAGGGCGTTCTGCAGCGGCATCAGAGCTTCCTGACGATGGCGGCGAGGAGGGCGCTGATGCGCGGTCCGGCCAGCCGGCCGGCCTCGATGACCTCCTCGTGCGACAGCGGGTCGGGCGAGATGCCCGCGGCCGCGTTGGTGACCAGCGAGATGCCCAGGATCTCCAGACCCGCCTGACGAGCGGCGATGGCCTCGAGCGACGTGCTCATGCCCACCAGGTGCCCGCCCAGCACGCCTGCCATGCGGACCTCGGCCGGCGTCTCGTAGTGCGGGCCCCGGAACTGGACGTACACGCCCTCGGCGAGCGACGCGTCGACCTCGCGGGCCAGGGCGCGCAGGCGCGGGGAGTAGAGGTCGGTGAGGTCGACGAACGTGGCGCCCTCGAGCGGGGAGGCCGCCGTGAGGTTGATGTGGTCGTTGATGAGCACCGGGGTGCCGGGTGCCCACTCCGGCACGAGGCCGCCGCACCCGTTGGTCAGCACGACGGTCCTCGCGCCTGCGGCCGCCGCGGTCCGCACGCCGTGCGCGACCCGCCGCACGCCCTTGTCCTCGTAGAAGTGGGTGCGCGAGCCGAGCACCAGCGCGTACCTGTCCTCGCCGTACGCGCTTTCGACGGCGTCGTCGGCATCGCTGTCGGTGTCGATCCGGATCGAGCGGATCGTCGCACCGTGCCCGGCGACGGCGGGGGCGCTGAACCCGACGATGTCGGCCGCGGGGACCTCGGCGACCGTCTCGCCCAGCAGGTCGGCGGCGCCGCCCCATCCGGAGCCGAGCACGAGGGCGACGTCGTGTCGCGTGATTCCGGTCGCGGCCGCGATCTGGCGCGCCGCGGCCTCCGCGACGGCGAACGGGTCGGTGGCGGGGTCGTCGATGTCGATGGTGGCAGTC
>Ga0265780_10001693_pt1 | contig 30593 bp, 26 predicted proteins | sample P1T30metagenome_FD_192432 | JGI IMG/M metagenome (GOLD analysis project Ga0265780, IMG submission 192432) | Plant litter microbial communities from East Loma Ridge, Irvine, California - P1 T30 | ecosystem: Environmental > Terrestrial > Plant litter > Unclassified | place: USA: California... | reverse complement strand
GTGTTGTCATGCCGATACGGCTTCAGGACGTCGCCAATGTAAACTGCGTGCATGACCACTCCATGACATACGCGCGCCGGGCGCACCGCCGCGCCCGGCCGCGCCCCGACCCGACCCCCGGCCTAGACCGCGCGCCGCTCGCGCAGCAGGCTCGCCGCGGAATCGGCCATGACCACCACCGCGCCGGCCGACATCATCGTGTCCTTCAGGATCAGGCGCCCCATGCCGGACAAATACGGGAAGCCGTGGTGGGCGTCGCCCAGCGCCGGCACCCAGGCCTCCGGCGTCGTCACCAGGAAGGACATGGTGACGAAGGGCGTGAAGAAGGCCAGCGCGCCGCCCAGCAGCCCGGTCTTGCGCGACAGGGGATTGGACAGGAGCAGGACGGCGATCAGCAGTTCGACGGTGCCCAGGCCGTTCGAATAGCCGTAGGTGTTGTTCCCGGCCTGCCAGGCGCGCTGCGCCGGCTTCAGTTCGCCCTCGTGGGTGAAGTGCTCCTTGTACTGGTCGGGATGCTTGTAGAAGAAGGACATGAAGGGACTTTGCGCGACCATCGGCGTGATGCTGTCCGCCTCGTAGGGCACGAATTTCAGGAGGCCGATCCAGATGAACACGATGGCGATCGCCACGCGGATCAAATTCGTGCCGAGCTTGTCGGCGCGGCTCAGGGTCTGCAAAGACTGGTCGAAGACTGACATGGAAAATCCTTGAAATGGAAGGTCTCCAGTCTAGCCAGCGGTCCCCGCCACGGCCACGCCCGGGCGGCTCGAATCCTTGCCTGCGCGGCTCAAGCGGCGCCGGCCGGCGGCTTCCCCAGCCGATGCTTCAGCGCCGTACGCGGGCGCGGCGGCCCAGCGCGACCACGCCGATCACGGCCAGCGCGAAGGCGCAGTTGGCCAGGGTCAGCGGCTCGCCCAGCAGCAGGGCGGCGCCGGCCAGGCTCAGGAAGGGCTGCAGCAGCTGCACCTGCCCGACCCGCGCCACGCCGCCCAGCGCCAGGCCGCGGTACCAGAAAAAGAAGCCGATGAACATCGAGCACAGCGTGACGTAGCCGAAGGCGAACCAGGCGCGCGCGCCGACCCCGCCCAGGCGCGCCAGCTGGCCGGCGTCGAGCGCGGCCAGCAGCAGGGCCGAGGGCGCCGCCGCCAGCACCAGCGCCCAGCAGATGGTGGCCTCGCTGCCCAGCGTGCGCGCCAGCCGGCCGCCCTCGGCATAGCCCATTGCGGCCAGGCCGACGGCGCCGAACACCAGCAGGTCGGCCAGGTGCAGGCTGCCGCCGCCCTGGGCCAGGGCGAAGGCCACCACCAGGCTCGATCCCAGCAGGGCCAGCAGCCAGAAGCCGCGCGAAGGGCGTTCGTCGCCGCGCAGCGCGGCGTACAGCGCGGTACACAGCGGGAGCACGCCGACCAGCACTGCGCCGTGGGCGGCCGGCAGCGTGCGCATTGCGATCGAGGTCAGGAGCGGAAAGCCGAACACGCAGCCCAGCGCCACCAGGGCCAGCGGCAGCAGGTCGGCGCGGCCTGGCAGCGGCGCGCGCTTCCACATCAGCCAGGCCGCGGCCAGCACGGCGGCGCCGAGGGCGCGGCCGAGGGTGACGAACAGCGGGTCCAGCTCGGCTACCGCGATGCGCGTGAAAGGCAGGGTGAGGCTGAAGATCGCGACCCCGGCCAGGCCGAGCAGCATGCCGCGGTTTTCGCCCGGCGCCTGCGCGGCGCAGGAAGTGGAAAGGGATGGGACAGGATGCATGCGGGTCTCCGGAGGTCGTTGCGGCAAGGGGTGACGAAGCGTATGCTAGCCCTGCCGGGCAATACAGTCCCTATACACTTTCACGGATGACTTTCCTACTGTAATGGCGCAATGACCAACACACCCACCACGCTCGCCAGCGGCTTGCTGTCGCGCGAATCCGGCGAATCGCTGCCCGAGCAGATCGTGCGCTCGATCGCCGCGCGCATCGACGACCGCCAGCTGCGCGCCGGCGCGCGCATGCCCTCGATCCGCAGCTTCGCGGCCAGCCACGGGGTCTCGGCCTTTACGGTGGTGGCCGGCTACGACAAGCTGGTGGCCCAGGGCTACCTGGAGTCGCGCCGCGGCGCCGGCTTCTTCGTGCGCGAGCGCTCCGCGCTGAACGCCGGCCTGCGCAGCGGCCTGCGCGCAGGCTTCGATGCGGCCGAGCAGCCGCGCGCGCTCGACGTGGTCTGGCTGATCCGGAATATGTTCCGCCAGTCTCCCGGCCTGCCTTCCAGCGCGGCGGGCGTGCTGCCGGCCGCCTGGCTGGACGGTCCCGGCATCGCCGGCGCCCTGCGCGCGGTCGGGCGCCAGCCCGGCAGCCTGCTGCTCAACTACGGCACGCCCTACGGCTATGCGCCGCTGCGCCAGCAACTGCAGCGCAAGCTGGCCGCGATCGACATCGACGCCGCGCCTGCACAGATCGTCACCACGCTGGGCGCGACCCAGGCGCTGGACCTGGTGGCGCGCGAATTCTGTCGTCCCGGCGATACCATCTTCGTGGACGATCCGGCCTGGTACCTGATGTTCGGCTCCTTCGCCGCCATGGGCCTGGCCGTGGTCGGCATCCCGCGCCTGGCCGACGGCCCCGACCTGGCGCGCCTGGCCGAACTGGCCGCCGCGCACAAGCCACGCCTGTACGTCATCAACTCGGTGCTGCACAACCCGACGTCGACCACGCTGTCGGCGGCCAAGGCCTTCCAGGTGCTGCGCATCGCCGCGCAGCACGACATGATCGTGGTCGAGGACGACATCTACTGCGACCTGCACCCTGGCGCCGCGGTGCAGCCGGTGACGCGCCTGGCCGCGCTCGACCAGTTCGAACGCACGATCTACCTGGGCGGCTTTTCGAAATCGCTGTCCGCCAACCTGCGCGTCGGCTTCGTCGCCGCCTCGCGCGAGGTGGCCCAGCGCCTGGCCGACCGCAAGATGCTGTCCACGCTCACCACCAGCGAACTGGGCGAACGGGTGGTCTACAACATCCTGTCCGAGGGCCTGTACCGCAAGCACCTGGAGCGCATCCGCGCGCGCCTGGACGCGGTGCGGCCGGCGGTGCTGCGCCGCATCGAGGCGCTGGGCATGCGCATGGACCCGGCGCCCACGGCCGGCATGTTCGCCTGGGTCGACTGCGGGCGCGACACCAATGCGCTGGCGGCGCGCGCGATGGAGCAGGACGTGCTGCTGGCGCCGGGCAGCCTGTTCTCGCCGAACCAGCTGCCGTCGACGCAGCTGCGCCTGAACATCGCGGCGATGGAGGAGCCGGCCGCCTGGGATTTCCTCGAGCGCGCGCTGGGGGGCTAGAACCCGGCGATGGTTTCCAGCAGCACCCTGGCGCGGAAGGGTTTCAGGATCACCCGGCTGATGCGCCGCTCGTGCAATGCGCGCAGCAGCGTGGGCGTGGCCTGGTCGGCCATGATCGCGATCGGCATCGCGTGGTGGCTGCTGGTGGCGGCGTCGCGCACGCGGTCGACCAGGCTCAGGTCGTAGTGGCGCGCGCCGCCGCTGCCGATGCACTCGACCGCGATCACGGCGCCGTCGAAGCTGCGTTCGCGCAGCATGCGCAGGGCGGCATCGGTGCTGGCCGCCTCGTGCACCTGGCTCAGGCCGAGGCTGCGCGCCGTCAGCGCCACCGTGCGGCGCAGCAGCGGCTCCGGTTCGACCAGCAGGATGTGGCGGGCGTCAGCCATGCGCTTGCGGCGCGCCGCCGCCCAGCTCCATCACGGCCAGATCGCGCAGCGTCGCCAGGATGCCCAGGTCGAGCGGGTCGAGCGTGCGCGGACGGCGGTCGATCAGGCACAGGGTGCCCAGGCGTTGCCCGGACGGCAGTTGCAGCGGCGCGCCGGCATAGAAGCGGATGCGCGGCGCGCCGGTCACCAGCGGATTGTCGGCGAAGCGCGGATCCTGCAAGGCGTCGGGCACGACCATGATGTCGGCCTGCAGGATCGCATGGCCGCAGAAGGAAATGTCGCGCGCGGTCTCGCAGGCGTCGAGGCCGATGCGGGCCTTGAACCACTGGCGCCGCGTGTCGAGCAGGGTGAGCAGCACGATGGGCACGTCGAATTCGGATGCGGCGAAGGCGGCGATCCGGTCGAAGCGCTGTTCGGGCGGGGTGTCGAGGATCAGCAGGGCATGCAGGGCGGCCAGGCGTTCGGCTTCGTCGGCGGGGAAGGGCGCAGCGTGCATCGGGGCGGGCCGGCCGTGCCGGTGCGTGGATTCGGATAGGACAACTATACCACCCAAAAAAAACGGACGGCTGTCACGCCGTCCGCCGGAAAGCAAGGAGTACAGCGGCTGATTCAGGCGCTACGGCGACGGCGGCGCAGCGCCAGCGCGCTCAGGCCCAGGCCCATCAGTGCCAGCGAAGCGGGTTCCGGTACGGCAGTCGTGGCGGCCTTGTCGACCTGGGCGCTCAAGGTCGAATCCATGAAGATGAAGTCGCCGCTGTTGGCAGTCAGGGTGATCGAGAGGATGCCGTCCGCGCTCAGGTCGGGGAGGGCGGCGGCCAGGGCGAGGGGATAGCTCGTCGGGACGTTGCCGTTATTGATGTTACGGTAATCGACGACCTGGGCATTCGGGGCCGCGCCCAGTGCGAAGGTGAAGAACTCACTTTCCTTCTTGACGTTATCGATCACCCTGATCGTGACCAGGGCGCTGAGCAGGGTGTCTTTCGTGAAATCGTAGCCCTTCAAGGCGATATTGTGCTCGAACGAATACGACTTGACGGTACCGGCAGTCGTCGTGCCGCTGATCGTGACATCCGGGTTGGGATCGATGAGGTCGGTGAGGGTGATGACGGTTGCGTTGGCCGAGGCGGCGGCGAAAGCGAGGGCGACAGTAGCGAATGCACGTTTTGCGAGGGACATGGAAGTTTCCTTGGGTGATTGAGGCCATATCCACATAGCAGCAAACGTGCCAGCAAGTTAATACTGATCCTAATCAACAACTTACTTGTTTCTGAAACATGTTGACATGCCTTCATGTAAATATGCTCGACACCCAGTTCGCCTGGAATAGTGCATTATGGTTACAATATTTAACATTCTATGGCTGTCAACCATGTTCTGTTGGAACCGGGCTTGACAATTGTCAATTAGGCGCTGTCAATAATCTCGACAGGGCCGCTGCCAGGGCCTATTTGCGTCCCGTACCGATCTGGTATTTCTTCAGCTTGTCGTACAGGGTCTTGCGCGGAATCGACAGGTTGTCCGCCGCCAGCGCGACGTTATGATCGGCCGCCGCCAGCGCGCGCAGGATCAGCTCGCGCTCGTGGGCGTCGACCTGCTGCGGCAGCGAGGCGCCATCGAACGGCGCGGCGGCCGGCGTTGCCGGCGTCGGGGCCGGCGCCGGCAGCGACGCGCCCAGTCCCAGCACCAGGCGCTCGGCGAAGTTACGCAGCTCGCGCACGTTGCCGGGCCAGTCGCCCGCCTGCCATTGCTGCATCTGCTGCTGTGTCCACGAGGGCAGCGGACGCTGGTAGCGCAGCGCCGCGTCCTTGACGAAGTGGGCCAGCAGCAGGGGGATGTCCTCGCGCCGGTCGCGCAGGCGCGGCAGCTCGATGGTGACCACGTTCAGGCGGTACACCAGGTCTTCGCGGAACAGCCCCTGGCTGGCCAGTTGCAGCAGGTCGGCCTTGCTGGCGGCGATGACGCGGCAGTCCAGCGCCACCGTCTCGTTGGCGCCCAGGCGTTCCAGGCGCCGTTCCTGCAGTACGCGCAAGAGCTTCACCTGCAGGTTGAGCGGCATGCTCTCGATCTCGTCGAGGAACACGGTGCCGCCGTTGGCGTGTTCCAGCTTGCCGATGCGGCGCTTCTGGGCGCCGGTGAAGGCGCCGGCCTCGTGGCCGAAGATCTCGCTCTCGAACACCGATTCCGGCAAGGCGCCGCAGTTGATGGCGACGAAGTTGCCCTTGCGGCCGCTGGCGGCGTGGATCAGGCGCGCCACCACTTCCTTGCCGGTGCCGGTCTGGCCGTTGACCAGGATGTCGACCCCGGCCGGCGCGACGTTGCGCACGACGGTCCGCAAGTGCTCGATGGCGCCGGACTGGCCGACCAGGTCGGGCGTATCCGGATGCAGCACGCGCGCCGCGCGCAGTTCGCGGTTTTCCAGCACCAGGCGGCGCCGTTCCTGGGCGCGCCGCACGGCGTCGGCCAGGCGCTCCGACGAGAAGGGCTTTTCGATGAAGTCGTAGGCGCCGCCGCGCATCGCATCGACCGCCATCGCGACGTCGCCATGGCCGGTGACGACGATCACCGGCAGCTCGGCGTCGAGCGCCTTCACCTCGGCCAGCAGCTCCAGGCCGGAGCGCCCGGGCAGGCGCACGTCGGTGACGACGACGCCGGGATAGTCGGCGCGCAGCAGGGCCAGCGCCTGTTCTGCGCCGGCGCAGGCATGTACCTTGAAGCCGTCGAGTTCCAGGGTCTGGGCAGTGGCCAGGCGCAGCACGGCCTCGTCTTCCACCAGGATCGCTTGCCGGAGTGTCATGCTTGGTCTTCCTCTTTGTCTGGATCGTTCTCTTGCTGCAGCGGCAGCCGCAATTCGAACTGGGCGCCGCCGCCTTCGTGGTTGCGGGCGGCCAGGCGGCCATTCATGGCCTGCACGATCGACGAGGAGATCGCCAGGCCCAGGCCCAGCCCCTGGCCGGAGGGCTTGGTGGTGAAAAACGGTTCGAACAGGTGGGCCGCCGCCTGTTCGCTGATGCCGGCGCCGCTGTCGCGGATGCGCACCACGGCCCAGCCGTCCTCGCGCGCCATGCTCACGCACACGCGCCGGTCGGCGGCGGCGGCCACCGCGTCGAGGGCGTTGCGCAGCAGGTTGATCAGCACCTGCTCGATGCGCACCGCATTCCCGGTCACGCGCAGCGGCGCGCTGCCGGTATCGATGGCGAGCCCGGCGTCGTGGCGCCGGAAGTCGTTCTCGAGCAGGAAGCTCGACGCCTGCAGCGAGCGCGCCAGGTCGACGCTGGTAATCGCCTCGTCCTTGCGCGCGAAGCCCTTCAGCTGGGCGATGATGGCGCCCATGCGCGCGGCGGCGTCGCTGATGTGGGCCAGGTTGCCGGTGGCCTGTTCGGGCATGCCGCGCGCAAGGAAGGTGCGGGCATTGTCGGCGAACGCGCGGATCGCCGCCAGCGGCTGGTTCAGCTCGTGCGTCACGCCGGCCGCCATCTGGCCGAGCATGGCCAGCTTGCCGGCCTGGACGAATTCGTCGCGGGTACTGCGCAGCAGGCGTTCGGTTTCCTGCAGCGTGGCGTTTTTTTGTGCGAGGTCGCGGTTGGTCGCGGACAGCGCCTCGGTGCGGTCGAGGATGCGGCGTTCGAGGTCGTGCGCGGCGCGCTGCAGGGCGGCGCGCGATTCCATCCGTTCCTGCAGGCGCCGGCGGCGCTGGTGCAGGGCCCAGCCGCTGACGCCGGCGCAGGCCAGCAGCAGGACGGCGCCGGCGGCCCACTGGATGCCGGCGCGCAGCGCGCGTTCGCGTCCCGGGAACAGCATCAGTTGCCAGCCCAGGCGCCCGACCGCGCGCGCGACGTAGGGGCCGGGCTTGCCGGCCAGCGGCGCGATGCGCCGGCCCATGTACTGCTGGGTGCGCGCCAGTTCGGCGCGGGTCGCGGCGTCGAGCGGATGCAGGCTGTGGTAGCGCCAGCCGGGGCGGTTGGTACGGAAGATCACGCCGCTGCGGTCGGCCAGCAGGATCGGATCCTCGCTGCTGGCCCAGGTGCGCTCGAATTCGTCGAGCGTGATCTTGACCACGATGACGCCGTCGACCGGCCCGCGGGTGCTGCCGTTGCGGAATACCGGCTGGGCAATGAAGTAGCCGGCCTCGCCGGTATTCGTGCCGATGCCGTAGAAGCGCCCGGCGCGTCCCGCCAGCGCTTCGCTGAAATACGGGCGATACGAAAAATTCTTGCCGACGAAGCCGAGCGGCTGGTCGAAATTGCTGGCTGCGATCGTGAGACCCTGGCGGTCGAGCAGGTAGAGCGCGCCGACCTTGGCCTGGCGCTGGATCGTCTGCAGCATGCGGTTGGTCTGCTCCAGCAGCGCCGGATCGTCCGCATGCGCCAGCGCCTGGGCCAGTTCGCGCTGCTGGCCGAGCACGAAGGGCAGGGTCTCGAAGCGCTCCAGCAGCGACTGCAGGTCGGGCGCCATCAGCTCGAGCTGGCGCCGGCCCTGTTCCATCAGCTCGGCCTGGGCGCGGCGGCTGCCTAACTGGAAGGCGCCGGCGACGAGGGCGGCGCAGGCGGCGAGGCAGAGCAGCAGGGTGGTGAGTTTTTTGGCGCGCATGCGGGATTCTACTGTGCCGGACATCGTCGTTCCTGCGCAGGCAGGAACCCAAGTTTTTCGCGCAGCATGTACGCGTGAAACTTGGGCCCCTGCCTGCGCAGGGGCGACGTGGTGTTCAGTCCACCGCCGCCAGCTTCATTTCCGCATCGTGATGGCGCTGCTGTTCTTCCATCACCAGCATCCCCAGCTCGCGCTTGAGCGCATTGAACTCGGGCGCCGCCGGGTCGCGCAGGCGCGGCAGGTCGACCAGGATGTCGCGCTTGACCGTGCCGGGGCGGTAGGTCATCACGACGATGCGGTCGGCGAGATAGATCGCTTCCTCGATCGAGTGGGTGACGAAGATGATGGTCTTCTTCAGCTCGGCCCAGATGCGCAGCAGCTCGTCCTGCAGGTTGCGGCGGGTAAGGGCGTCGAGCGCGCCGAAGGGTTCGTCCATCAGCATGATCGGCGAATCCAGCGCCAGCACGCGCGCGATCGCCACGCGCTGGCGCATGCCGCCCGACAGGTCCTTGGGATAGCGCGTGCGGAAGTCCGACAGCGACAGCATGCCCAGCAACTGCTCGACCGTGGCGTCGATCTGCGCCTTCGGCACGCCCTTGATCTCGAGCCCGAAGGCGACGTTCTTCTCGACCGTCATCCAGGGGAACAGCGCGTATTCCTGGAACACCATGCCGCGCTCCGGGCCGGGGCCGGTGATGGCCTGGCCGTCGGCGCTGAGGGTGCCGGAGGTCGGCAGCGAAAAGCCGGCGATGGCGTTCAGCAGGGTCGACTTGCCGCAGCCGGAAGGGCCGAGCAGGCAGACGAACTGGCCGTGCGGGATCTGCAGGTCGATGTCCTTGAGCGCGACCACTTCGCGCTCGTCGGTACGGAACACCTTGTTGACGCCCTTGATGTCGATGTGCGTGCTCATCTCAGTTCTCCAGGCCGCGGTGCCAGCGCAGCAGGTGGTTGTTCAGGCGGTTCATGCCGATGTCGATCAAGAGGCCCAGGATGCCGATGCTGATCATGCCGGCGATGATCTTGTCCGACCAGAAGTACTCGCGCGCTTCCAGGATGCGGAAGCCGAGGCCGTTGTTCACCGCGATCATCTCGGACACGATGACGACGATGAAGGCGGTGCCGATGCCGATGCGCACGCCCGACAGGATGTAGGGCACGGCCGCCGGCAGCATCACGCGCAGGAACATCGTGGTCTGCGACACGCCCAGGTTGCGCGCGGCGCGGATATAGATGCCGTCGACCTGGCGCACGCCGGCGATGGTGTTCATCAGGACCGGGAAGAAGGCGCCCAGCGCGATCAGGAACAGCGCCGGGGCATTGCCCAGGCCGAACCACAGGATCGACAGCGGGATGTAGGCGATCGGCGGGATCGGGCGCAGCAGCTGCATCAGCGGGTTGATCCAGTCATACGCGCGCTTGTTGGCGCCCATCAGGAGGCCGAGCGGCAGCGCCAGGCCGGCGCCGATGAGGAAGCCGACCACCACGCGGTACATGCTGCCCAGGGTGTCGAGCCACAGCTCGCCCGAGACGGCCCAGGACAGCCAGGACTGGTCGGGCGCGCGTTCCTGCAGCGGCAGCGCGTACTCGACCAGTTTTTGCGCCACCGCGAGCGGCGAGGGCAGTACCTGCGGATTGATCCAGCCGAAGGTGGCGCAGGCCTGCCACAGCGCGACCACGACGATGGGCACGATCGCGCCCACTGCGGTTTCCCGCCATTTGAAGTTGCTCATGCCGGTTCCCGCTTACTTGATGCCGAGGTTCTTCTTGGCTTCGTCCAGCAGGTCGGTCTTGACCCACTCGGCGGCCACCGGCGGCTTGCGCATCTTGCCCACGCCGGTCTTGTTCATCACGTCGGTGGTGACCTGGATGTGCTGGATGCTGACGTCGTAGGTGTAGGGCGAGTTGCTGATCGCGTCGTTGAAGTCGTCGGCGCTGATCTGGTTCTTGAAGATCGACTCGCGCACGTATTTCTCGGCCACGCCCTTGTTGTCGATGAAGGTCCTGGTGGCCTGCACGAAGCAGTTCATGAACTTGGCGGCGGTGACGCGCTTCTCCTTGTAGAACTTCTCGCTCATGACCATGGTGCGCACCGGTTCGCCGATCGGGGTGTCGTAGGGCTTCATGACCTCGACGCCGTAGCCCTTGTTGATGGCCTGCGAGGATTGCGGTTCCGACTGCATGATCGCATCCAGGTTCTTGCCCAGCAGCGCCTGGTTCAGGTCGGCGAAGGCCAGCAGCACCAGCTGCACGTCCTTGCCCGGCTGCTCGGACCAGGTGAGGCCGGCCTGGCTCAGCTCCGCCGCCAGCAGCACCTCGTGGATGCCGCCGCGCGTCACGCCGACCTTCTTGCCCTTCAGGTCCTTGATCGACTTGATGCCGGCATCGGGACGCGCCACCAGGCGCGCGCCGCCCTTGGCGAAGCCGGCCACGACGTAGATCGGGGCGCCGTTGGCGCGGCCCTGGATCGCCGCTTCCGAGGCGGTGGCGCCGACGTCGAGTTCACCGGCCAGGATCGCCTGCATCACGTCCGGTCCCTTGGCGAACACGTGTTCCTCGACCTTGATGCCGCACTTGGGCGCGATCTCCTTGATGTACGAAACGGCGCCGTAGTGGGCGAACTTCAGGTTGCCGAGGCGGACCACTTCCTGGGCGCCGGCGTGGCTGGCGGCGAGGGTGGCGGCCAGGGCCAGCGCAGTGGTCGCGAGTTTCGGGAAGCCTTGCATGGGGTGTCTCCTGGTGGTTATCGTTAGCCGGTGAACAGCAGCTTCCGTGCCAGGCCGCATGAAAATCGCAAGCTGCTGATTTGATTCATTTATTGCACCGCATCAAAAAAATCCTTGGTAGATCGATTGCGGAAACCCGGAACGCTTGTGCGGTTTTTCGCCGCCGCTCGGGGCTTGCATGCGGCACGGATTTACCCTTCGTATGGCCAGTGTCGCGATCCGGCCAGAACCGACACAATGCAAATTCTTCATGTGTCATTGTCAGGCACAGGACACCATCCAAGGAGCAAGGCATGTTCGATCCAAGCGCATGGCGGCACCGCATGGCTGACCCCGTCGCGGCATTGCTCCGCATTTCCATCCTCGTCATGAGCATTTTCGCCGGCGCCTCCACGGCCACGGCGCAGGAGATCCCCACCATGAAGCTGGCCAGCCCCTATTCCTTCGACGACACCCTGAGCCGCCTGCGCACGACGCTGACGGGCAAGGGCATGAGCATCTTCGCGACGATCGACCACCGCGCCGGTGCGCGCGAGGCCGGCCTCGACATGCCGCCGACCACGGTCGTGATCTTCGGGAGTCCGAAGGGCGGCACGCCGCTGATGCTGGCGGCGCCGGACGTCGCGCTGGACCTGCCGCTGCGGGTGCTGGTGCGGGAAGACGACAAGGGCCAGGTCTGGCTGGTGTACGACCCGGTCGCCACGCTCGAAGGACGCCATGGCCTGCCGGCGGGGATGTCCGAACGCCTGGCGCCGGCCCAGAAGCTGCTCGCCGCGGTGGTCCAGCCGGCTGCCGGGCACTAGGCTCACCACCAAGGAGACATCATGACGATCGACGACCGAGAAAAGAACGCGCTGCTGCAGGCCAGCGCCAGGCTCACGCGGCGCAAGTTCCTCGCTTCCGCCGGCGCCGGCGCCACCGCGGTCATCGCCGCGCCAAGCATCGCCCAGTCCCTCGCCGACGTGCCGCCGCGCGTGCTGGGCACGCCCATCAGCCCGGCCAGCGAGCGCTCGCAGTACGTGCATCTCGACCGGGTGCTGGAAGCGACGCCCGGCAAGCTCAGGGTCGACCCGGGACTGGCCATCAATTCCAAGACGCCGCTCGACAAACTGGTCGGCACCGTGACGCCGTCCGACATGCATTACGAGCGCAGCCATTCCGGTTCGCCCGACCTGGATCCGGCAAAGCACCGCCTGCTCATCCATGGTGCGACGAAGAAGGAGCTGGTGCTGTCCATCGACGACCTGCGCGCCATGCCCTCGGTATCGCGCATCCATTTCATGGAGTGCTCGGGGAACGGCTGGGAAAACTGGAAGGCGGCCAATCCCGGCCTCACCGTGCAGGACACCCACGGCCTGGTGAGCATGCACGAATGGACCGGGGTGCGGCTGGCCTACCTGATGGACCTGGTGGGCGTGGACACCAGGTCGACCTGGATGCTGGCCGAAGGCGGCGATGCCGCCGGCGTCGGCCGCAGTATCCCGCTCACCGACGAGATCCTGGACGAGGTCTTCGTCGCCTATGCGCAGAACGGCGAGCCGCTGCGCCCGGCCCACGGTTTTCCGATGCGCCTGTTCGTGCCCGGCATGGAAGGAAACCTCAGCATCAAGTGGCTGCGCCGCCTGAAATTCGGCGACCAGCCCTTCATGACGCGCTGGGAAACCGACCGCTATACCCAGCTGCTGCCGAACGGCAAGGCGCGCCAGTTCCAGCTCTACCAGGAAGTCAACTCGGTGATCACGTCGCCCTCCGGCACGATGCGCATCCGGCCGGGCTACAACCGCATCTCGGGACTGGCATGGAGCGGGCGCGGCAAGATCGTCAAGGTCGAGGTCAGCACCGACGCCGGCGCCAGCTGGCGCGCCGCCGGCATCGAGCAACCGGTGCTGCACAAGGCGCAGGTGCGCTTTGCCAGCGACTGGAACTGGGACGGCAAGCCGGTGCGCATCGTCAGCCGCGCCACCGACGACAAGGGCGTGGTGCAGCCCAACCGCGAAACCTTCATCGCCCAGATGGGCGAGAACGCCCTGTTCCACTATAACGCGCAGCAGACCTGGGCAATCGACGCCCAAGGGAAGGTGACCAATGTACTCGCCTAAATTACCCGCCTTGGCGGCCCTCGCGACGGTGCTCGCGACAGCGCAGGTCCATGCCGACGAGAGGCAGTTCGGACGCCCGGCCACGCCGGCCGAGGTAAAACTGTGGAACATCGACATCCTGCCGGACGGTACCGGACTGCCCGAAGGGAAGGGCAGCGTGGCCCAGGGCCTGAAGGTATTCAACGATAACTGCATGGCCTGCCATGGCGCCGGCGGCGTGGGCGCCAGCAACGACCGCCTGGTGGGCGGGGTCGGCAGCCTGGCGACGGCGACTCCGGTCAAGACGGTCGGCAGCTACTGGCCCTACGCCACCACGCTGTTCGACTACATCCGCCGGGCCATGCCCTACCAGGCGCCGGGATCGCTGAGCGACAGCGATTACTATGCGCTGTCCGCCTATCTCTTGAGCGCCAACGGCATCGTCCCGGCCGACACGGTGCTGGACAAGCGCAGCCTGCCGAAGGTCGAGATGCCGAACCGGAACGGCTTCGTTCCCGAACCGGAGTTCCGCCGCATCGGCAACGCGCGCCAGCAAAAATAGCCGCACCGTCCGGCAAGGCATCGCTTGCCGGACGGCCCCGGCGCTTCTCATCCGGCCTGGAGCCTGCTGTATAATCATTGCCAATAGGTAAAGTGATGTTTCCCGCGTGGGCTCCCGCCCCGTCACCGTTGGCAACCAGCACGCCCAGCCATGAACGCCCTTTTCGACCACGAGATCATCGAACAGCTGCATGACAGCGCGCGCTCGCTGGTCTATCGTGCGCGCGCGGCCGATGGCGCCCTGCTGATCGTCAAGCAGCCCAACCAGCAATTCCCCTCGTTCCAGCAGCTGGCGCAGTTCAAGCGCGAGCATGCGATCGCGCGCCGCTGCCGCCATCCGGGCGTGGTGCGACCGCTCGCGCTGGAACTGCACGGCGGGCGCTGGACCATGGTCCAGGAAGACGTGGGCGGCCTCGCGCTCGACCGGGTGCTGCGCGCGCGGCGCGCGGCCGGCCAGGCGCCGGGCCAGGGCGCGCTGGCGCTGGACGATTTTTTCGACATCGCGCTGCAGGCCTGCGCGGCGCTGGAAGAGGTGCACCGGCAGGGTGTGATCCACAAGGACATCAATCCCTCGAACCTGGTGTGGAATGCGGACAAGCGCCTGCTGCAGCTGATCGACTTCGGCATCGCCAGCGAGCTGCCGCAGGAAAGCCAGGGCATCGTCAATCCGCAGGCGCTGGAAGGCACGCTGCGCTACATGGCGCCGGAACAGACCGGGCGCATGAACCGGCGGGTCGACTACCGCGCCGATTTCTACGCGCTCGGCGCCACCTTCTACGAACTGCTGGCCGGGCAGGCGCCGTTCGAGGCGCGCGACGGGATGGAGCTGGTGCATTGCCACATTGCGCGCAGCCCGGACTGGTCGCTCCCGGCGCTGGCCGCCTTGCCTGGCCTGCTGCTGGCGATCGTGCAGCGCCTGCTGCAAAAGAACGCCGAACACCGCTACCAGAGCCTGCAGGGCCTGCGCAGCGACCTCGAATCCTGCCGCGCGGGGATGGCCGCGGCGGCGCCGGCGCTGCCGCGCGGGCTGTCGGACCACAATGGCCGCTTCGGGGTGCCGCAAACCCTGCATGGGCGCGAGGAGGCCATCGGCGCGCTGCTGGCGGCGTTCGAACGCAGCGCCGGAGGCGGCCGCGAGATGCTGCTGGTGGCCGGCTATTCGGGCATCGGCAAGTCGGCGGTGGTGAACGAAGTGCACAAGCCCATCGTCGCCCGGCGCGGCTGCTTCCTGGCCGGTAAATTCGACCAGTTCCAGCGCGACGTGCCTTATGCGTCGCTGATCCAGGCCTTCCAGGGGCTGGTGCGCCAGATGCTGGGCGAACCCGAGGAAGCGCTGCGGCGCTGGGCCGGCAGGCTGCACGGCGCCCTGGGCAGCGGCCTGGGCGTGATGGTCGAACTGATCCCGCAACTGGCGCTGATCGTCGGCCCCACCGAGGCGGTGCCGGCGCTGCCGCCGGAACAGGCCCAGCTGCGCCTGGCCCGCGTGTTCCCGCGCTTCGTCGAAGTGTTCGCCGCCGCCGACCATCCGCTGGTGCTGTTCCTCGACGACCTGCAGTGGGCCGACGCCGCCACGCTGCGCATGATCGAACTGTTCATGGCGACGCGCCCGGAGGCGCATCGGAGCGGCCACATGCTGTTCATCGGCGCCTACCGCGACAACGAGGCCGATGCCAGCCATCCGCTCATCGCACTGCGCGACCGCCTGCTCGCCGGCAGCCTGCGCGTGAGCACGCTGGTGCTGGGCGCCCTGACCGAGGCGCAGGTGGGGCAGATGGTGGCGGCCACCGTGCGCGTGGACGCCGCCGACTGCGCACCGCTGACCCGCCTGTGCTATCGCAAGACCGGCGGCAACCCCTTCTTCCTGAACCAGTTCCTCGGTTCGATCCACGAGGCCGGCCACCTGCGCTACCGGGCCGACCGCGATTGCTGGGACTGGGACCTGGCCGCCATCGAGCAGGCCAACTACACCGACAACGTGGTCGAGCTGCTGCTCGACAAAATCCGCCGCCTGCCCGATGCGGCCCAGCGCCTGCTGCAGCTGGCCGCCTCGATCGGCAACCGCTGCGCGCTCGACACGCTGGCGGTGGCGGTCGAGCGCCCGCCCTGGCAGGTGCAGCGGGACCTGTGGCCGGCGCTCGACGCGGGCCTGATCCAGCCGCTCGACGAGCGCTACAAATACCTCGACGCCGAGGCCGGCGCCGAGGCCGGCGGCAGCGGGATCGGCTACCGCTTCCTGCACGACCGCGTGCAGCAGGCCGCCTACCTGGTGCTCGATGTGGATGCGCGCGCGGCCAATCACCTGCGCATCGGCCGCCTGCTGCTGCGCCACATGGCGGATGCCGGGCAGGACGGCAAGCTGTTCGAGATCGTCGAGCAGCTCAACGCCGGCCGCGCCCTGGTCGGCGACGCCGCGGAACGCCTGCAACTGGCCGAACTGAACCTGCGCGCCGGCGCCAGGGCGCGCCGCTCCGCCGCGTTCCAGGCCACGCTGGAGCATATGCGCATCGGCCTGGACCTGCTGCCGGCGGACGCCTGGCAGGACCATGCCGGCCTCTGGCTCGACCTGCAGCTCGGCGCGGCCGAAGCGGCCTACCTGTGCGGCCAGTTCGAGGCCGCCGAGGCGATTTACCCGCTGGTGCGCGCGCACAGCCTGGCGCCGCTCCAGCAGGTGCGCTGCATCGCGGTACAGGCGCACCAGTACCAGTTGCAGGGGCGCCTGCCCGACGCCATCGCCATCCTGCGCGAGGGCCTGGCGCAACTGGGCATCGATATTCCGCACGAGGTGGCGCAACTGAAGGCGCGCTTCGGCGAGGTGTTGGCCGACATCGAACGATCGCATGGCGCGTGCCGGCCCGAGGAGCTGCTGGCGGCCGCCGAGATCAGCGATCCGGGCGCGGTGGCGGCGATGCAGATGATGCAGGGCCTGTGGATGGCCAGCTACTACGCCGGCCAGCAGGACCTGAGCGCGCTGATGGTGGCGTCGATGACGCGCCTGTCGATGCAGCGCGGCAGCAGCGACTTCAGTTCCGTCGCCTACGTCGGCTACGCGCTGATGCTGGTGCTGTACAAGGGCGAGGTCGGGCGCGGCTACCGCTTCGGCGCGATGGCGCTGGCGCTGGCCCGCAGCCGCGCCAACCTGCAGACGCGCACCCTGACGGGCCTGATGTTCGCCGCCCTGACCAACCACTGGACGCAGCCTCTGCGCAGCTCCGATGCCCTGTACGAAGAAGCCTACGGCTGGGCGCTGGAGATCGCCGACTTCGTCCAGGTCGGCAACGTCACGGCGGTGCGCGCGACCGAACGCCTCATCCTGGGCGACTATCTGCCGGACCTGATGCACGCGGTCGAGCGCGACCTGGCGCTGATGCGCGCCAATGGCCAGCACGCGATGGCCGATTGCTGCGTGGCCGGCGCGATCCAGCCGATCAAGTGCCTGATGGGCCTGACGCCGCGCAGCGACAGCTACGACGACGCGGGCTTCAGCGAAGCGCGCTTCCTCGAGCAGTACGGCGATTCCCGCCTGTACCGCGCCTACTTCTTGCAGGGGAAGATCCGCAACGCCTACCTGTTCGACGACGCCGGCGCCGAGGCGCTGGCCGGCCAGCTCGACGCCGTCACCCAGATCATGCGCGGCCAGGCCAAGGTGCCCGAGACCAGCTTCTACGCCGCGCTCATCCTGGTGCGCGCGCTGCGCCGCGATCCGGCGCGCCCGGATGCCGCCGCGTTGCTGGCGCGGGTCGAGGCGCTGCATGCCAGCCTCGCCGGCTGGGCCGCGCACGGTTCGGACAGCAGCGCCGCCAAGCAGCTGCTGCTGCAGGCGGAAATGGCGCGCCTGCGGCATGACCTGGCGCCGGCCACGCGCTGCTACCAGCAGGCGATCGACGCCGCCGGCCTGGCCGGCTACGTCAACGTGCAGGCGCTGGGCAACGAGTTGTGCGGCGAATGCTGGATCGAGCAGGGCCAGCCGCGCGTGGCCGCGGTCTTCATCAAGGACGCGATCGCGCGCTACGGCCAGTGGGGCGCGGAAGGCAAGGTCGCGCAGCTGCGCGCGCGCCACGGCACCCTGCTGTCGCGGATGGGCGATCGGATGGGCGAGTCGCAGTCGATCTCGCACACCCAGGGCACGAGCGCGCTCGACCTGGTCTCGCTGCTGAAGGCGACGCAGATCCTGTCGAACGAAGTCGGCCTGCGCAACGTGCTGCAGCGCCTGATCGCCATCGTGCGCGAGAACGCCGGCGGGCAGGTGGCGCGCCTGCTGCTGCTGAGCGACGGCGCCTGGAGCCTGGAGGCGGACATCGACGGCGACGTGATCACCGTGCTGCAGTCACGCCGCCTCGACCTCGACGCCGACGGCGATCCGCAGTTCCCGCTGTCGCTGCTGCGCTACGTGATCCGCACCGGCTTCGAAGTGATCGAGGACAGCATCGCCGACGCCTCGCGCTTTGCCGCCGACCCCTACGTGCAGCAGCAGCGGCCGCGTTCCGTCATGTGCCTGCCGGTGCGCCACGGCGGCCGCATCGACGGCGTGCTCTACTTCGAGAACGGCCTGGCCGACGGTTCGTTCACCGAAGAACGGGTCGAATTCCTGCGCATGCTCGGCGCCCAGGCGATGATCTCGATCTCCAGCGCCCGGCTGCACGACAGCCTGGAGCAGCGCGTCGCCGAGCGCACCGCCCAGCTGGAAGACGCCAACCGCAAGCTCGCGACCCTGTCGATCACCGACGGCCTGACCGGCCTGGCCAACCGCCGCCACTTCGACGAGGTGCTGCGCACCGAATGCGCGCGCGCCATGCGCAGCAGCCAGCCGCTCGCCGTCATCATGCTCGACGTCGACTACTTCAAGAAGTACAACGACCGCTACGGCCACCAGGCCGGCGACGCCTGCCTGATCCGGGTCGCGCAGGCCCTGGCGGCCGGCATGCGGCGCGCCAGCGACCTGACCGCGCGCTACGGCGGCGAAGAGTTCTCGATCGTGCTGCCGAACACCGGCGCGGACGAGGCGCGCGAGATCGGCGAAGCGCTGCGCGGCGCGATCGAAGCGCTGGCCATCGACCATGCCGGCGCCGCCGCGGCACAGGTGACGATCAGCGTCGGCGTCGCGATCCAGTCCGGACCGGACGCCGCCGACCCGGATGCGCTGATGCGCCTGGCCGACGCGGCGCTGTACCGCGCCAAGGGGGCAGGGCGCAACTGCGTGGTGCTCAGCGGGGAAGGCTGCTAGGCGCGCAAGGTCGCGACGATATGGTCGAGCACCACCCGGGTCTTGGCGCTCATCCTGTGGCCGACCGGGATCAGCGCGTGCACGGGCGGACCCGGCACGTCCGCCTCGGGCAGCACATGCACCAGGCGCCCGTCCGCGACGAAGGGCTGGACGAAGCGGTCTAGCATCTGCGCGACGCCGAATCCCAGCACGGCGGCTTCCACCAGCACGTGGCCATCGGCCATGATCATCGACGGCACCGGCGTGAATTCGCGGCGCGCGCCCTGCTCGAGCAGGGACCAGCCGCGCAGCTTGCCGGTATGGCTGCGGAACAGTACCGCGTCGTGCCCATGCAGATCCCCGATCGAGGCGATCGGGCCGCGCGCGGACAGATACGAGGGCGCGGCGTACAGCGCCAGTTTCAGGTCGCAGATCTTACGCACCGTCATCTCGCTCTCGCCGGGCAGGTGGCCGATGCGCACCACGATGTCCCAGCCATCGCCCACCGGATCGGACATGCGGTCGGCCGCGGCCATTTCGACGGTGACCCCGGGATAGCGTTCGCGCAGCTTGCCGAGGGTGGGCAGGATGATGCGCCCGAACGCCGCCGGCATGTCCACCCGCACCCTTCCCACCGCTTCGGCGCGATGCGCCGCCAGCGATTGTTCGGCATCGCGCAGGCTTTCGATGGCGGCGAGCGAAGCGGCCAGGTAGATCTCGCCATCTTCGGTCAGGCGCACCGCGCGCGTGGTGCGCTGGAACAGCCTGGTGCCGAGGTGTTTTTCCAGTCGTTGCACCGCCTTGCCGACGCTCGACTTGTTGGTGCCGAGACGCTCCGCCGCGCTGGTGAAGCCGCCGGTCTGCGCCACGGCGACGAAGGCGCCGATGTCTTGCATGGATGCGCCTGGCACTTCGTGCATTGTCTCTCCGCGGGCAACAAAGAAGCGCAGTCTAGCAGGTTTATCGCAGGGACCCGGATCGGCATACTTGCTTCATTGCCTGCCGCGGCGCAGCGCCGGATCCCGGACTCGCCAGGCATCACTCGTCATCCAACACCACTACCAGGAGTCCAGTCATGAACCGGTTTATCTCGACGCTTGCCGCTGCCGCACTCTCCCTCGCCGCCGTCGGCACATCCTATGCCGCGACGCCCGATCTCAGGATGTACCGGCTCGATTGCGGCCATATGACGCTTGGCGACAAGGCCGTCATGTCCGATACCGGCATGTACAAGGGCCAGTCCCACGACATCGTCATGTCCTGCTACCTGATCCGCCACGGCGACGACTGGCTGCTGTGGGATGCCGGCCTGCCGAAGAAATACCTGGCCGGTCCGCTCGTCGAGGGCAGTTTCACGACCAAGCTCGACCGCACTATCGTCGAGCAGATCGGTGAACTCGGACTGCGTCCCGACGACATCAAGTACGTCGCGGTGTCCCATGCCCATTTCGACCATGCCGGCCAGGTCAAGGACTTCCCGAATGCGACCCTGATCATCCAGCGCGCCGAGCTCGACGCCATGGCCGACACCGCAAAGGCTTCCGCACACTATATCGAGGCCGAGCTGTTCAGCGCTCACGTCGCCGGCAACACGCTGAAACGGGTGCGGGTGGTCGATGGCGACGTCGACCTGTTCGGCGACGGCACGCTCAGGACGATCCGGACGCCGGGCCACACGCCGGGCAGCATGGCGCTGCTGGTCAGCCTGAAACGCGCCGGTGCCTATGTCCTTTCGGGCGACCAGTGGCACTTCACCGAGAACCACGAGCGTCACCAGGTCCCGACCTGGAACTACGACCACGACCAGACCATCGCCTCCGGCCGCAAGCTCGACGACATCATCGCCAGCACCCATGCGACCCTGGTCATCCAGCACGAACCTGCCGATAACAAGAAGCTGCCGGCGCTGCCGCATTTTCTTGACTGAACCGGCATAAGCGCCGCGATCCTGGGCACGAAGAATCGGCAATGCCTTCACACCAATACAGTAAATCTGACAACTGCGTGGGCAAAGCGTACACTGACCGTGCGGCGGCCAGTGTGTCATACCGTGCATGTGCACGAACCGACTCCTGACGCGGTGCTACCTTCGAACAATGGACCACCAGGAGCAAGGTCAATGAACAGTAGCGACGCGTCCGGCCAGCCCGTGCCTGCCTCCCCGCTCGTAAGCGCCTTCCTTGCCTGTCGCGACGTGGTGCTCGCGCAGTGGGCCTTGCGCGTCACTGCTGAAATACCGGTGGCCGCCAAGCTTGGCGAACCCATCCTGATCGATACCTTGCCTACCCTCTACGAGAATATTGCCGAGTCACTGGCGGCGGGTGTGTGCCGGTCCTTCGCGACATCCGGGTCCACGGTCGCCATTGCCCATGGCCGGGAACGGGCCAACATGACCGAATATGGTCCCAACGACTTGATTCATGAGTTGCAGATTTTTCGCGACGTACTATTTTCGGTTGCCAACGCCAGGCGCATCGCGCTGAGCAAGCGCGATGCGGAAGTCATCGGGCATTCCATCGAAGAGGCCGCCCGTCACTCCATCAGCGGCTTCAGCGCCGTCAACAAGGAAGTCAGCGAAGCCTTCATCGCGAGCCTGTCTCACGACCTGAGGAATCCGCTGCATGTGGCGAGCATTTCCGCGCAGTTGCTCTTGCTGAAAACCTCGGATCCAGCCCTGACCAGCCTGGCAAGAAGGATCCACAAGAAGATTGCCGAGACAGACGCCATGATCCAGACCTTGCTGGACGCGGCAGTGTTCAGGAGCAAGATGAAGCCGAGCCTGCATATCGTGTGTTTCGACATCATGTCGCTGATCGAAGAGGTGTGCGCAGACCTTCCTTTGCTGGGACAGCAGGTGAAGGTCGAAGGCAAACGGATGGAAGGATACTGGTGCCGCGCCTCGATGAAACGCGTCCTGGAAAACCTGGTATCCAACGCGCAGAAATACGGCGATTCCTCGCGGGCGGTGACGGTGAGCGTGCAGCAAGTCGATGCGCGCACCTTGCTTTCCGTTCATAACGAAGGTCCGCCGATTCCGGAGGCCGACATCGCACGGCTGTTCACTTCCTTCCAGCGCCTCGAAAACGTGGAGGTCAAGGGATGGGGGCTGGGGCTGCCTTATGTCCAGAACATCGCCGAAAGCCACGGCGGCAGCGTCATCGTCGATAGCGGCGAGGGGCGTGGAACGACCTTCACGATCAGCCTTCCCACCGATGCCCGTCCTTATGCCAGGCACCAGGCCGGGGACGCCTAGTCGCGCCGGCGGGCAGGGACGTCCACCGCCTTGCCCGCAAGCCCGTGCCCCGAGCTCAGGCCCGGCTGCGCGCCAGCAGCAGCTCGCGCTCGCGCTCGTTGCGCGTCAGGCCCGCCGCCCGTTCGAACTCCACCCGCGCCTCGGCGCTGCGCCCCAGCCTGGCCAGCAGGTCGCCGCGCACGCTGGACAACAGGTGGTAGCCGTCCAGCGCGCCGTCCGCGCACAGGGCGTCGACCAGGGCCAGGCCTTCGGCCGGGCCATAGGCCATCGACAGGGCCACGGCGCGGTTGAGTTCCACCACGGGCGAGGGCTGCAGCCGGGCCAGTGCGTCGTACAGGGCGGCGATGCGCTCCCAGTCGGTGTCCTGCGGGCGCAGGGCGCGCGCGTGGCAGGCGGCAATCGCCGCCTGCAGCGCGTACGGGCCGTAGGCGGCCAGGCGCGCCGCCTGCTCCAGCGCCGCCAGGCCGCGCCGGATCGCGAGCCGGTCCCAGCGGCTGCGGTCCTGGTCGAGCAGCAGCACCGGCGCGCCGCCGGGTCCGAGCCGCGCACGCTCGCGCGAGGACTGGATTTCCATCAGGGCCAGCAGGCCGTGCACCTCGGCTTCGTCCGGCATCAGGCCGGCCAGCACGCGGCCCAGGCGCAGCGCTTCGCGGCACAGGGCGGGGCGCAGCCAGTCGGCGCCGGCGCTGGCCGAATAGCCTTCGTTGAAGACCAGGTAGATTACCTGCAGCACCGAGGCCAGGCGCGGCTTGAGCTGCTCGCCGCGCGGCACCTCGAACGGTATCCGCGCCTCGGCCAGCGTGCGCCTGGCGCGCACGATGCGCTGGGCCACGGTGGCGTCGGGCACCAGGAAGGCGCGCGCGATCTCGGCAGTGCCCAGGCCGCCGACCAGCTTGAGCGTGAGCGCCGCGCGCGCCTCGGCCGACAGCACCGGGTGGCAGGCCACGAACATCAGGCGCAGCACGTCGTCGCCGACATCCTCGCGCGACAATTCGGCGCGCTCGGCCAGCTCGTCGGGCCGGGACTGGGTGTCGCGCAGCAGTTCGTCGAACTCCCAGGCGATCTGGCTCTCGCTGCGCGCATGCAGGGCCTGGCGGCGCAGGTGGTCGAGCGCGCGGTGCTTGGCCACCTGCATCAGCCAGGCGCCGGGGCGCTCCGGCACGCCGTCGGCCGGCCAGGATTCCAGCGCCTGCAGCATGGCGTCCTGGGCCAGTTCCTCGGCCCGGCCGAGGTCGCGCAGCATGCGCGCCAGCGCGCCGACGATGCGCGCCGACTCCATGCGCCAGACCGCTTCGACGGTCCGGCCCACGTCGCTTCGGCTCAAGGACGGTCCCAGGCCGGGCGCGCCGCCAGTTCGGCGCGCAGGGCGGCGTCGAGCTGTTCGGCGCGCAGGCTCGATTCCTCGCGGGCGTCGCCGGCCGACAGGCCCGGCTCCGCGCCGTCGTCGGCGTCCGCGCCGTGCGCCGCGCGGATCTCGACCACGACTTCCGGGCCGGTCGGGTAGGGCACGCGCCGGGCCCAGGCGACCGCCTCGTCCATCGAGGCGGCGCGGATCATCCAGAACCCGGCGATGAGCTCCTTGGCCTCGGCGAACGGACCGTCGACCACGGTGATGCGCCCGCCGCCGATGCGCACGCGCGCGCCGCGTGCACTCGACATCAGGCCGTCGCCGGCCAGCAGCGTGCCGGCCGCGGCTTCGGCGGCGTTGAAGGCGTCCAGCGCCTCGAGCCGGGCGCGCGCGGGGACCTCGTCGCGTTCGCTGGCGGCATCGGCGCGCAGCAGGATGAAGTAGCGCCGGCCTTCGCCGTCGGCGGGCGGCGCCACCTGGGCGCAGCCGCCCGGACAGCCGGTCTCGCGCACTTCGAGTTTCAGTTCGCCGGTCGCCGCGGCATCGCGGACCGGCCACTGCCTGGCCCAGTCGACGGCGGCTTGCTTCGATGCCGCCTCGACGACCAGGAAGCCGGCCGCCAGCTCGCCGGCGTCGAACGGACCGCGCGTGGCGCTGTCGCCGCCCGGTCCCAGGCGCAGCCGCACCGCGCGCGCGCTGGGGTCGAAACCCTGGATCATGACGAGCGCGCCGGCGTCGGCCAGGCGCTGGAAGTAGGCCTCCATGTCGGCGATCAGGTCGGGGGAGGGGACGCCGTCCGCCTCGCTGGCGGCGTCGGCCCTGCGGATGATCATGAATTGCATCGGCTTCTCCTTATTGACGCGCCGCCAGTTGGACGCGCACGCGTTCTTCCATCTCGCGCAACTGCTGCGTCATCGCTTCGCCGAAGTCCTCCTCGCCGAAGATCCGGCGGATCTCGATCTCGCCGCTGCCGTCGTCCTGCGGCGCGGGCGCCTTTTTCATCCACTCGATCGCTTCTTCCAGCGAGCCGACCTCGATGATCCAGAAGCCGGCCACCAGCTCCTTGCTCTCGCTGAAGGGACCGTCGACCACGGTGCGGCGCTCGCCGTCGTAGAGGATGCGCGCACCCTTCGCGCTCGGATGCAGGCCGTCGGCGGCCAGCAGCACGCCGGCCAGGGCCAGTTCCTCGTTGAAGCGGCCCATGTCGCTCATCAGCTTTTCGCTCGGCATGGCGCCGGCTTCGGAGGCCGCACTGGCCTTGACGATGACCATGAACTTCATGGCTGTTCTCCGCTGCCTGCGCCCGGCATCATCTTCCGCATGTTTTCCTGGATCTGCTCGAGGCTCAGGTCCTGCTTGTGGGTCGCGATCGACCAGCGGTGGCCGAAGGGATCGGCGACCTGGCCGTAGCGGTCGCCCCAGAACGCGTCTTCCAGCGGCATCACCGGTTCGGCGCCGGCCGCCAGTGCCTTGTCCCAGGCGGCGTCGGCGTCCGGCACGTACAGGTGCATCACCACGGTCGTGCCCTGCAGGGCGCGCGGCCCCTTGCTGCCGTATTCGGGAAAGGCATCGGCCAGCATGATGCGCGAGTCGCCGATGCGCATTTCGGCGTGCATGATCTTGCCGCCGGGTCCGGGCATGCGGCCAAGCTCGACGGCGCCGAAGGCCTGGGCGTAGAAGGCCAGCGCCTCGGCCGCGCCTTCGCACACCAGGTGCGGGGTGACGGTATGAAAACCTTCCGGGATGGGTCGTACGTCTTGCATGATGGATCTCCTTGGTGTTGGATTTTTACGGTGCTGCTCTCTGTACGACGAAGGGCGCGCCCGGATTTCGACATCGGATGCAAAAATAATCTGGTTTAGCCGATAAGGTATGACGCGCTGCATGGAAAGTCGAGGAAAAAGGAGGCAAGGGCTGCGCTCGGGACAGCCTGGAAATATTTCTTATCAAAAAACCCTTGAAATCTCTTCCCCTATCCCAATATCGGCCCGGTCTGTTTAACCACTGTCATTAACACGAGGACACAACATGGCTGTCGCCGAAAAAGAAACCCTTGGCTTCCAAGCAGAAGTGAAACAGCTGCTGCAACTGATGATTCACTCCTTGTATTCGAACAAGGAAATCTTCCTGCGCGAACTGATCTCGAACGCTTCCGACGCCGCCGACAAGCTGCGCTTCGAAGCGATCAACAACGATGCCCTGTACGGCAACGACCATGAACTGAAGATCAAGGTCTTGTTCGACAAGGAAGCGAAGACCGTCACGATTTCCGATAACGGCATCGGCATGAGCCGCGACGAGGCCATCTCCCACCTTGGCACGATCGCCAAGTCGGGCACCAAGGAATTCTTCAGCCGCCTGTCGGGCGACCAGCAGGCCGACGCGGCCCTGATCGGCCAGTTCGGCGTCGGCTTCTACTCGGCCTTCATCGTGGCCGACCGCGTCACCGTCGAGACCCGCCGCGCCGGCGCCGAGGCGTCCGAAGGCGTGCGCTGGGAATCGGGCGGCGAGGGCGACTACACCATCGAGCCGATCGAGAAGACCAGCCGCGGCACCGACATCATCCTGCACCTGCGCGACGGCGAGGAAGAGCTGCTGTCGTCGTGGAAGCTGCAGTCGATCATCCGCAAGTATTCCGACCACATCTCCCTGCCCATCGTCATGCAGAAGGAAGAATGGGACGAGGAGAAGAAGGAAACCGTGGTCAAGGACGAATTCGAGACCGTCAACCAGGCTTCGGCCCTGTGGGCGCGCTCCAAGTCGGACATCACCAAGGAACAGTACGACGAGTTCTACAAGCACGTCTCGCACGACTTCCAGCCGCCGCTGGCGCACACCCACAACCGCGTCGAGGGCCGCAGCGAATACACCCAGCTGCTGTACGTGCCTGCGCACGCCCCGTTCGACCTGTGGGACCGCAACAAGCGCGGCGGCATCAAGCTGTACGTCAAGCGCGTCTTCATCATGGACGACGCCGAGCAGCTGATGCCGGTCTACCTGCGCTTCGTGAAGGGCGTGATCGATTCGAACGACCTGCCGCTGAACGTCTCGCGCGAGATCCTGCAGGAGTCGCGCGACGTGCGCGTGATCCGCGAAGGCTCGACCAAGCGCGTGCTGGGCATGCTGGAAGAGATGGCCAACAGCGACGAGCAGGAAGGCCGTGACAAGTACGCCACCTTCTGGAAGGAGTTCGGCCAGGTGCTCAAGGAAGGCATCGGCGAGGACGCCACCAACAAGGACCGCATCGCCAAGCTGCTGCGCTTCGCCTCCACCAGCAACGACAATGCCGACCAGACGGTCTCGTTCGAGGACTACGTCGGCCGCCTGAAGGAAGGCCAGGACAAGATCTTCTACGTCACCGCCGACAGCCACACGGCCGCGAAGAACAGCCCGCACCTCGAGATCTTCCGCAAGAAGGGCGTGGAGGTGCTGCTGCTGTCGGACCGCGTGGACGAGTGGATGCTGTCCTTCCTGACCGAGTTCGAAGGCAAGGAACTGGTGTCGGTCGCCAAGGGCGGCCTGGACCTGGGCAAGCTGGAAGACGAAGCCGAGAAGAAGGAACACGAAGAGACCGAGACCCAGTACAAGGACCTGGTCGAGAGCATGAAGGGCGCGCTGGCCGATAAAGCCAAGGACGTCCGCGTGACCTTCCGCCTGACCGATTCGCCGGCCTGCCTGGTGGCGGACGAGCACGAGCTGTCGGCCAACCTGGTGCGCATGCTCAAGGCCGCCGGCCAGAACGCGCCGGACTCCAAGCCCATCCTCGAGATCAACCCGAACCACCCGCTGGTCACGCGCCTGAAGTACGAAGACGCCGCCGGCCCGCGTTTCGGCGACTGGGCGCACATCCTGTTCGACCAGGCGATGCTGGCCGAGGGCGGTCAACTGACCGATCCGGCGGCCTTCGTGAAGCGCATGAACGAGATGCTGCTGGCGAATCCGGGCAAGTAACTTGGCGTCCCCGTCGCCCCTGCCTTCGCAGGGGCGACGTTTTTTTTGCTGCTGGCGAATCCAGCCAGATCAGCCTTACCCCGTCGTCCCAGCGCAGGCAGGGACCCAAGTTCTGCATGCGCTACCGGTATGCATCAATATTGGGTCCCTGCCTGCGCAGGGACGACGCTTTTTTGCTGCCGGCGAACAGCACGCGCTGCAGCCTGGCCTGCAGCGCCACGGTCAGGGGATTCAGCACCAGCGCCACCACCACGATGGCCGCGCCGATCGCCAGGATGTCGTGCGCCGCGCCGCGCTCGATCGGCCACAGCGATTGCCACAGCCCGATCACCAGCGTGTGCGACAGGTACAGGGTGAAGGTGTGCGCCGCCAGGAAGCGGATCGGCGCCGCGAAGCGCAGCAGCAGGCCGAAGCCGGCGTAGCGTGCGCAGGCGAAATGAAGCAGCACCAGCAGCGCCACCGGATAATCGGCCAGCACGCGGTCGGCGCTGCCCATGCGGATGCCGGCGAAGGGCCAGAGCGATTGCGCCACGCCGCGCAGCCAGGGTTCGGGATCGAAGCAGCCCCACAGGATGAGCACACCGAGGCTGAGCCCCCAGCCGGCGCGCGCCAGGCCTTGCGGCAGCGCGTGGCGCTGCTGCCAGCGGTACAGCGCGACCCCGCCCAGCCACACCGGCAGCAGCAGCCACAGGCGCGGGCCGACCAGGGCCAGCACCGCCGCGGCGGCCAGCCAGCGGCGGCGTCCGTCGAGAAAATGGAACACCCCGAACAGTACGTAGTACCAGGCCTCGTAGTCGAGCGACCAGTAGGGCAGCAGCCAGGGCGGACGCTCGACGAAGCCCCAGGCGTCGCCCAGGAAGGCCAGGTGGAAGGGCAGGTAGAGCCAGGGCTCGCGCAGTTCGTAGCCGCCGTCGCCGATCTGGGCGCCGAACATGTCGCGGGTCAGCGTGGCCAGGCCGAAGGCCAGCAGCAGCATCGGCAGGGCCACCGAATACAGGCGCGCGGCGCGGGCGACGGCGTAGTCGGCCAGGCTGGCGTGCTTGTGGCGCGCGCTGTAGGCGATCACGAAGCCGGACAGCACGAAGAAGGCGATGACGGCCTCGCGCCCGAAGTCGGGAATGGCGGCGATCTGGGCCTCGTCGAGGATGTGGAAATAGCCGAAGTGGGCGGCGACGACCGCCAGCGCGGCGAGCAGGCGCGCCAGGTCGAGGTAGAGCGAAAAGCGGCGGTCGAGCAGGCCGGATTCCGGCTGCGGCGTCATGGCGCGGTCATGGATTCAGGTCGAGGCAGAATTCGTCGAGCATGGCCTCGCCCTCGGGCCAGGGGCCGTAGCCGCTGTCGCCGTTGATGTGGCCGGCGTCGCCGATCTCCACCAGCTTGCTGCCCCAGGCCTGGGCGAAGGCGCGCGAGCGCGCGATGCTCGCGAACGGGTCGTCGCTGCTGGCCACCACGACCGAGGGGAAGGGCAGGGGCGCCATCAGCACCGGCTTGAAGCCGTTGGCGTCGATCGGATACGAGGCGGCGTCGGTGTCGCTCGGCGCCACCAGGAAAGCGCCGGCCACCTTCAGCGGCGAACCCGATTGCGCCCATTGCGTCACCAGCATGCAGCCCAGGCTGTGCGCCACCAGGATCGGCCGGCCCTGGCAGGAGGCGATCCCGGCATCCAGCTCGGCCACCCATTCGTCGCGTTCGGGCGCGTTCCAGTCGCGGTGCGGCACGCGCTGCCAGTGCGGATACTTGCGCTCCCACTGGGTCTGCCAGTGCTGCGGGCCGGAGTTCCACAGGCCGGACACGATCAGGATGTCGCACTTCATGAAAGCTCCTTCGATGGTTGCCAGTATTGTATTACGATGCTCGCAGGCACGCCGCGCGCCAGCAGGCGGCGCTTGACCACGTTCAGAGCGCGGTGCGCAGCGCGAACAATTCCGGGAACAGCACCACGTCGAGCATCTTGCGCAGGTAGCTGACGCCCGCGGTGCCGCCGGTGCCGGTCTTGAAGCCGATGATGCGCTCCACCGTCGAGACGTGGCGGAAGCGCCAGAAGCGGAAGGCGGTTTCCATGTCGACCAGCTTCTCGGCCAGTTCGTACAGCGCCCAGTGCCGTTCGGGGTCGCGGTAGACCTCGAGCCAGGCCGCCATGACGGAATCGTCGTGGACGGTGGGCTTGGCCGGATCGGCGTCCAGGCGCGCCTGCGCCACCGGCAGGCCGGCGCGCGCCAGCAGGCGCACCGCCTCGTCGTAGATGGAAGGGAGCTGCAGTTCGCGCTGCAGGTGCGCATGCTGTCCGGGCTCGGATTCGTGCACGGCCAGCATCGCCGGGTTCTTGTTCCCGAGGATGAATTCGAGTTCGCGGTACTGGAAGGACTGGAAGCCCGAGGACGAGGCCAGGTAGGGCCGGATCGCGCTGTATTCGGGCGGCGTCATGGTGGCCAGCACGTCCCAGGCGTGGACCAGCTGGTCCATGATGCGCGCCACCCGCGCCAGCATCTTGAAGGCGGGCGGCAGCTCGCCGGCGCGCAGGTGGGCGCGCACCGCCTGCAGCTCGTGCAGCATCAGCTTGATCCACAATTCGCTGGTCTGGTGCTGGACGATGAACAGCATCTCGTTGTGGTCGGGCGAACGCGGGTGCTGGGCCGACAGGATCTGGCCCAGTCCGAGATAGTCGCCGTAGCTCATGCTGCGGCTGAAGTCCATGCGGGCGCCGTGCCATTCGGCGCCGTTCTTGTCCTTGGCGGTGGTGCTGTCGCTCATGCTCGTCTCCTCAGGTCACGGCGCCGCGTGCGGCGCCGGCGTCGTAGGCTGCGTGGTCCAGGATGTCGGCCAGGATGTCGACCGCGTCCCACACGTCGGCGAAGCTGGTGTACAGGGGCGTGAAGCCGAAGCGCATGATGCCGGGCTCGCGGTAGTCGCCGATCACGCCGCGGCCGATCAGCGCCTGCATCACCGCGTATCCCTGCGGGTGGACCACGCTGACATGGCTGCCGCGCAGGGCGTGTTCGCGCGGCGTGACCAGGGCCACGGGATGGGCGGCGCAGCGCCGCTCGACCAGGGCGATGAACAGATCGGTCAGCGCCAGCGACTTGGCGCGCAGCGCTTCCATCGTGGTCTCCTCGAAGATCTCCAGGCCGCATTCGACCAGGGCCAGCGAGACCACCGGCTGGGTGCCGCACAGGGCGCGCCCGATGCCCTCGGCGGGT
>Ga0265780_10001692_pt1 | contig 30595 bp, 31 predicted proteins | sample P1T30metagenome_FD_192432 | JGI IMG/M metagenome (GOLD analysis project Ga0265780, IMG submission 192432) | Plant litter microbial communities from East Loma Ridge, Irvine, California - P1 T30 | ecosystem: Environmental > Terrestrial > Plant litter > Unclassified | place: USA: California... | reverse complement strand
GGATAGTCTGGGCCGCGATACACACGATAGACTCAGTGATCCGTGGGAGATGCTACTTCTGAAGAAGTTCGGGATTGTGGGACCGGGTCGGGTGGAAGAGCATTACAAGCGGTTCGAATCAGAGATGCATATGCTTTTCGGTGTGGTGAATGTGTGCGTGGATGGGTGGCCACTGTTACAGAGTAGCGAAGAGGCGGATGTTATCACAGAGTGGGGACTGGATCATGTGAGTCGTGTCACGGTCAAGAAGATGTGGGCGCGTTGATGTGTTTAAGAATTTGGTCATGGCATAGACGATCTTCCATGGGTGTGCTGAAGGTGCGCACCTAAGATGGAGAGAACATGTGGTACGACACCGCATATAAATGACCAGCAACATGCTTTCAGCTGGTGTTTTACTAATCCATAACACGTTCAAGTTACGACCGTGCCTTTGGTAGTGTATAGCCTCCCATATCATCAAAGAACTTTCCACCTTCTGCCATTGTGTTTGCAATCTCTTCCCAAGCCACTGTTTTGTGAGTGCAGTTCTTCCGGCCACCTAGAATAAACATTAGTATAACTTCATTCCCATGGGCCGTAACGCGGTCATCGGGTTACTCGATTGTGTGATGCGATGATATTAAAATCTAATACCGTGACCAGATGGTGATGCGATGATATTAAAATCTAATACCATGACCAGATGGTGACAAGTCTATTTTGAAACGTGAAATGAGGCTATCATAGCCTCTCACCATCGCATCACAGAATTGAGCAACCTCCCAAACGATGTAGGTACGTTATTATTTCGTTATCTGCTATCATACTATGAACTTTTCTACTCGGATCCATGCTTGTCTCCACAATCGCTTTCGCAACATCCTGGACAGAGTTCGCTGGCAATCCTCTCTTCTGCCATACCTGTGAGTAGCCGGTAGTCATGTATGTTGGTGTGAAGAACTGTGCGACTTCGCTACCATATCCTTGTGCTTCTGTTTGGATTTGTGCCGTTTAAGATCGGTGGTGCTGGTGCAGGCTTTTTTGCATGTTGTGCAGTAGTAGGTGCGGTTCGCGACGGCAGCCGCACGAGATGCTCTCCTGTTCTGAGCAGTAGACGAGAGCGGCTGTAGAACCTTGCGGCCATTTCTCTCTGCATCAAGATGAGATCGAGACTGAAGATGCAAATCCAAGGCGAATTGGGTGGCGGCATTGTGATCACACAACTCGCATCGGAACCGCTGTTGTTCTTTCGCCTTCTTGCGAACATCTGCAGCAATCTCATTGACTCTGCCGGGATTCTTTTCGCTCCATGATTGATGTTGCGCTAGATTGTTTTTCAGGAACAGCTCTTCGTTCTCTGTGCGCTTCTTCTCCCGATGGCGCTGAGTCTTCGCTGCATCGCGCTTGAGTCGGAGTTCATGAGCAGCGATAAGCTCTTCCTCAGTAAGTTGCAGATCAGCTCTGACACTTTCAGACAGCGAGAGATATGTGCATCTAGGCTTCCAGTTGACTTCATCGCGAGACCAAAGGAAGAAATCTGGTATGAAGGCGACATCCATGACCATCTTGATGCAGGCACAGAAGCTTCTAGTGAACACTGCCTCCAGCGACAGAAAGCGGGCTCGGAGGTGAGAAACAAGCTGTGGTGAGGGCAGGGCGGTCCAGCATAACATCCCAAAACTCATAGAATAGCCCTGATTTAGGGCTATTTTGACCAGTTTGGGAATGTCACCAGTACCGTTGATATACCCAGTGTGCCGACCTTGTACCCCAGCCGAAGCACTGGTGCCTGACCCAATGTACAGCACAGGCCCCAGCTCCAGCTCCGGATGTTCGAGGATGAGTGCGTATACAGCCCAGAGCTTAGTAGTAGGAGGCTTAGGAAGGCATCAGAAGAAGTCGATGTCCGGGGGGCTGCTTGAAGAAAGAACTAGATCTAAGCCGGGCGCGACGTGAAGAGGTGCATCTCTAACCACTAAATCCCACTTAGAGGCCGATGCAAATGCGATCTTGATCTCAGGGTTGATGTACTAGGAAGGAAGGTCAAGACTGACGAGCTGAAAGCCTGCGGCATCAATGTAAGCCTCAATAGAATTGAGCTGAGCATCGTAGAACTCCTCCATAGCTGAAGTCTTGAAGAGGCAAAGACGGAAGCAGGCAGGATGCTCTGAGAAGGAGTTGAATGTAGACGGCTTAGCTTCGACAGTTCTTATCTCTTTCGCAATGCACACAAGGTAGTAGCACCTTTGCTACGCTACTACCTTGTGTGCAACATGCTCCTTCCAGCAACCGAATCGGTTCTTCGTCTCGCTGAAGGGAGCTCGGACATCGTTCCAACTGGTGGTGTCGGTCGGGTGATACATCACCCTCTTTGGATCTGATAGTGACGAGATCATAGTCTCCGCGGTATCTTTAGTCGAAGGTAAATCTGCAATGACGAAGTTGCAACCGGCGGAATGGTAAGAGCGAATTGTTTGAGCGCCGATGCCGTGCGCACTGCCAGTGGCAATGGCGCTCTTGGGTTTGCCATTCGGCAGTATTGAGGTGAAGGACATGTTTGTTACGGCGGATAGAATAGTGAAGCCAATAAAGGTTTTCATGGGCTTGGGCCAGTGTTAGGTGTCGATGGGGTGGCTAAGCAGAATTGAAGTTTTATGGTCGTTGCCATTCATCCACACGTCAGGGCATACATTGAATTGATCTAGCGCCAGCTCGGTAATGCCATGCATGTTGACCCGAGTAGTGCGTGATGGGTAGTGGGCTCGGGGAGTGAGGTGCCCTCTCCGAAAGCGCGGGCTCTCGTGTTGCAGAATAAGCCGGATATAATCCATGTAGCAAGATTAACGCAGCAAGACTGCTACAATAGTCTATAAAGTTAAGAAAATAGCTAAATAATAGTATAGATAGATCTAGGACTATCTAAGACTTCTCTTTAGAAGCGTATTAAATCTTAGTAGTAGCATACTATATTTGCACATAATACCTTAAGGCTGTTGTATCCGGCTTTTTCTGCAACATGAGAGGTGGGGTACCTACCTACCCCGCCTACTCCAACGCTCCCGCTCCTCATTCGCTCCCTCGGTCTCACCATCTGTTGTCAGCCGGAAAGGAGCGAAATTTGACGGCCACGAGGAATACAACATAAACGAAATTGAAGCAGCGCGATACACAAAGACGACAATATGGCTAGTCATGAGATTCCAATACCGCGCGACCCAACTGAAGATGAAGCTCTTGCACTCTTCAAAGCAGTCGAGGAGAAGTTCCCGTCAAAATCGCTTGGATCTGACAAGTGGTATATATTGACTGTAAGTGAGTCCACACGGGAAAGGTCTGATGCTCATCAACACGCAGTACGCAGCAATGGTTGGCGGAGGCCAGCCTGGTTTTGCCCCATTGCTATACAAGGAGCTCATCAAACGGCCTAAATATGCGACGTCAGAACAGCGGCAAGGATTGATGCGACGCATACGAGAGACGCTGTTCAAGCTGATCGTGATTATTGGTGTCTGCAAACCACTAGAGGCAATCTTCGACATCGACGCGATCACCCGAGCTGAAGACAAAGACTACAGCTTTTCAAGGTATGAGACGAAATAGATGTGATAGGGGAAATAAATCCTGACAAAGCGATAGAGAAGGTTGGCAATGCGACGAGGCCAACGCGAAGCGTGGATTCGCCTGGCAAGATCGGTTATACAAGCACAACCAACAAAACATCGATAACGTGCTGGCTTCGCAGCGAGACTTCGGTAGGCGAGCAATTCTTATTAGTATACTGTTCTAACTCAGCAACTAGACTGGACGAGCAAGCAAATCACGTATGGTCTTTACCTCTCTGATCACAGCATTTTGAACGATGTGGAGACTGAGCTCACGGTGCTCTCTGGCATCATGATCCAGAATCTGCCCAGAGAGACCGCATGGCATCTACGAGGCACAAGAAGGATAGGAGTGAGCATGGAGGACGTCGAGACTATCCAGCAATGCGTATGAACTTCTCAAATTTTGTGGTTTACGTGTATTGACTTTGAACAGATTGAGCTTGTTGCCATTTTCTGTAGCTTGCGCTTGTATAAAGTTCCCCGCGTTGCTGACATTGAGCATGAAGTATAGTCGTCTGTGTTTGAACTCAAAGCGACTTCACTACTTCGTGTGGCGGTCACTACATGGGCTAACGCGAGGTTATTCAGAATAATACGCTAGACTGATTGCAGGAAAGGCAGAGATGATAGGCTTAGAATGACAATAAGATAAAGAGCTCACAATCGAACGCTGCGACAAGCGTTGATGTACAACCGATAGCCGAGAGCGAATTTGCTTTACAGACGAGTTATTTACTATTCTTCACAGGTCAACTTTGGTCTAGCTTGATGACTCTGTCGGGGACAGTTGCTTGTCTCCGAGGGTCTCGCATCATCGCTGCGTGTATGCTCTTAATTGTGGAGCGTGGCTTGAGTTGCATTGCCTAGGAAAACAACACCCGGAGAGGCCGCAGTGCGGGGAAGTCTTCAATATAGGTATACTAATACCATTCTAGCCTACTCTTCCCCGTGGGGATACCCCAGACCAGCCAATCCATCGTCTTATGAACTAGGATCTTCGCAAGTAGACATGCGTTGATGTTGTCATATGAGGTGGGTGGAGTTGGGCGTGTATATAGCATGATCAGCATCGGGGACCCGCAAGCTGACCTCTACCGCTCATTTCCAGTTCTTATTCGCCACACAGCAATCATGAAACCATCACATCCAAATTCCTCCGCCCATCATGATGGGACGACAGTCGCTAGTATCATCACAATGGAACCGAAGCAAGAGACTGTACAACACGAGATAGCGATCTCAAATGGCGATCCTGAATTGAAGCTAGTTGCAGCTCCATTCGAAGAGAAGACAGCGGAAGAAAAGAAGTTGGTGCGGAAGGTTGATCTATATCTGATGCCGACTATTTGGGTGCTATACTGCTTCTCGTACATGGTAAGCCTTGAGCAGAACATCATCCACGACAACGGCAAACGAAACTCCAGGATCTCACTGCAATAGGCAATGCAAAAGTGGCTGGCATGGACCGCGATGTTGGCCTCACATCAAACCAATACTTTCTGTGTATCGTCATCTTCCAGCTCGGTTATGTCATTTTTGAAGTGCCCTCAAAGTAAGTCACTGTAAACTCCCCTAAAGGTTAAGGCTGATCGTAATAGTATGGCGCTTTCTCGCATCCGGCCCTCGATTTGGATACCGATTCTCATGGTCCTCTGGGGCAGCGTATCCGCATTGATGGCGCTGGTCAAGACACCTGCTCAGCTCATTGCTGTACGTTTCGTGCTCGGCGTCACCGAGGCCGGGTTCAGTCCTGCAGTTCTGTTTATCATTTCAAATTGGTATCGGAGACACGAGCAATCGAAAAGATTTATGTGTTTCTTGTCTGCTGGTATCCTATCCGGGGCATTTGGCGGTATTATTGCTGGTGCCATAGTTGACAGCCTCGACGGCGCGCACGGCATTTCTGGTTGGCAATGGTACTTTACCAAGGTAGAAAGAGTGCAACATGTACTAACAAAATCAAGGCTTTTCATCGTTCAAGGTGTCGCGACTGTCGGAGCTGCGATACCTGCTCCTTTTCTCCTTCTCGACTGGCCGTCCACGGCTCGACAACTCACCACTCGCGAACGCGAAATTGCTGTTGCTCGTCTTCATGCAGATGGGATGCATGTTTCTGGTGGCGTCGAAGGTGAGAAGCCCATCTCGCACTTGAAAGCTTTTGTAGACGCCACCTCAAACTGGCGCCTGTGGCTGCTTTGCATCGGATACATGACAATCATCGGCTGTTATAGCTTAAGTTACTTCAACCCGACCCTCGTCCAGGGGCTGAGTTACAAGGGCTCCATGGCACAGTATAGTGAGTTTTACATCCTATGACTGATTGGAACAAATTCCTGACACCCTACAGTGACCGTACCGCTCTACGTATCAGCTTTCTTGGTCGCGGTCCCGGTCGCCATATTCGCCGATCGCATCTATGCGTATCGGTCTATCCTTTGTGCGTCATCTCTGCTACTAGGCTCTCTTTTCTGTGCCCTCTCCGCCGCCATCTATGCGTACCTACCACGCTACATTTTTCTTGTTCTTATCAACAGCATGATATGGACAGCAAATCCACTGGCTTTGTCCTACGCATCGGTATCCATGGGTCCTCTTGATCCGGAAACTCGTGCCATATCACTGGCGATTGTCAATGGAATGGGGAATCTGGCGCAAATATATGGCAGCTACCTTTCTCCTTCTGAAGATGCACCTAAGTACCTGAAAGGCTTTGGCACGTATGCTGGTTTACTCGCGTTCGGTGCAGGGATCTATGTGACGGCTTTCTTTTTAATCAAAAAGAATCCCTTCAAATCCAAGATCCAGTGTCTTTGAGTATACGAGAAGCACCAGGTGTTGCAACAATTTGTGCGCTCTCTGTTTAGCCTGTTTAGACTTAGTCTACTATTAGAGAGCATCTGCTGTATTATACACGAGCCTGAAAGACTTCAATAGGCTTAACGTTACGTTCAGATAGTTCTTCTGTCTTTCGCAATCAGATATACGACCCACACACAGCTTTGTTCATGAAGATTTGGAGATGATGATTAATTCCTTATATTACTATACTTCAAAGGAGCGTTCAGTCCACCCAAGAAAGGAAAAATTAAGTATCTTTCCATAGCATGCGCACTTTGCGCATTAGTGATCCATATCCCAGAATTTATTCCCCATGTCTAATAAACAACAAAAAGAGAGAAAGTCTAATGTCTTAAAAACACGTGAAGGAGTGAAAGACGGAGCACGACTAATACAAGCTCCTCCTTTTTGTCAAGTCGCAAAAGTCGCCAGGAAAAGCAGATGCTGTTGTTAACAAAAACGGAAGAAGGAAGGTTTATTCCGTTGAGCGCCGAAACCATGATGGTGGAAACACAAAGAGACGGATGAAATGCTGGGAACACGCTAAGCAGAAAAAATGAATACACACAGACACACACAGAGACAACACACATCCCATCTTCCCTTACTACGACGTCTTGGGCCACTTGACGCCAGCCAACAACTCGGCGCCTTTGACCTTGTGACCAAAGTCCAAGATCAAGGTGCGTCCATCCTGACTTGTCGCGACGACGCGTCGGTAATCGCTCTTGGCCGAGAGGATCCAGCTCGTCGTCCAGTTTTTGTACGTGGCATAGAGCTGGCCAGATTCGTAGTCGCTAACTTGAATGCTCTGATCGTAACTGCCGGATACTATGCGGCCGTTGAAGGCATCCAAGAATAGAGATCGAACGAGGCCCTCGTGCTTGACACGGCTGTGGACGAGGTTTCCAGTGGATGCGTCAAACTTGTATACAACGTGATCGTTGCCGCCGGCCAAGACGTACTTGGCGTCGTCGGAGAACTCAACGGCGGCGAGACCTCTATCCTCACTGGGGAAATCCTTGATGCTCTCTCCGGTCTCAAGGTTCCAGAGCTTAGCGATGCCGTCACCAGATGCTGAGACGAGGAAGTTGCCACGAAGCTGGACGGCGTTGACGGGACCGCGGTGGCCCTTGAGTGTGCGGATGCAGGTTCCGGTCTTGCGGTCCCAGACCTTGATCATGGCGTCCTTGGAGCACGAAATGATGTACTTGTCATCGAGGCAGACGTCGAGAACACCAGCTTCGTGGCCGTGAAGACGGTGCATGGGGACGAAGACATGGCCGGTAATGTCCCAGACAATGCAAGTGTAGTCGGAGGATCCGGTGACCATGATTTCGGTGTCGTACTGGAGGCAGAGGATGGAGGCGTCATGGTAGTCTGAAGGGACGACGTAGAGGTCGTTGCCAGCCTTGGTTCCGTTGAGCGATGGGTTGCTGATGACGCACTCGGTGCGCTCTTCCATGCGCGGAGGCGTGTTGGGAGTTGGCTTGTGATTGGGTCCGCCGTAGACCTTGAGGCACTTGTACGTCTTGAGATCCCAGACGCGGATGGTGCGGTCGCGGGAGCCGGTGATAGCCTTGCTCTCGTCAAACTGGCAGCAGTAGACGCTGTCGGTGTGGCCGTTCAGGTAGATGGCGGCAGGGTTGCCAGCCTTCCACCTCTTGTTGATCTCAGCCCTAGCCGCGAACATGCTCTTCCACTGCTGCCCAGGCGCCGGGTGTCCGTTGATGGACTCGCCAATACCGGAACCTCCCATCTGAATGGGCTTGGGCGATACATGGACCTCTGGTTCGTACTTTCGGAGGAAAACATTGCGCCAGACGTGCGGCGACGAGGCGAGTTTCTTCCAGCCGCGGGATACCGACTCGGCGTTGACCAGGGATGTTGCGTCGAGGTTGGACAGGACGGCGGTTGCGAGCTCGGCAGGAAGGCGCTCAAACGGGTCACCTAGCACAGGTCAGCACTGGTGTCTCAGACATGGGACGCAGGGGGTTACACATACTCATCTTCTTCTCTGTAACACTGTCAGCACGAACGATATCGGAGGCACAGGTCATGTCGACGCCGCTCTCGTTGTCTTTGAATTCATCGTCTAGGCGGATAGATGTGTCTGGGATAAGGCCGTGGAGGAAACGATGTGTATGCTGTTCTTGGGATTCTTCTTCGCGGCGAAGTTGGTTTTGACGGTCCAGGTTTGCGGCAGCCGCGGCTTGTCGTGCAGCCGCGCCGGGCAGTGCGGTCGGGACTGCCGTGTAGGTTATGGAGGTAAAGGGCATGGCGGGAATTTCGGGCGTCGTATTGGCGGGTCTTTTCCGTATGCTGCTGAAACGCTGGAAGGAAAATGGCTTGCGGGCCTGTGATTGTACGTGGAAGGGCTGCATGGTTGAGTCCTGGTGCGGTAGAGGGTTGCGTGTTGGCTGTTCGGGGGCATGAGGGCAGCGTGTAGAGTGCGAGGGAAGAGATTCGACGAAGCTTTGTATGGAGCCGCGGCGGCGCGGTGCGGTAGAAGAGGACGAGGAAAACGAGGAGAGCCGGCGTCGGCTCTTTTGGCGAGTGAATTGTCCAGTCATGGCACCAAACGCGCGGGAAAGCGAGCTGGAGTGTGAATGCTGCGACGAACCGTAGCAGTCCATCTGGCCCTCGCTCACTGCGTCCAGCGCCATGCCCGAGTCCTTTACGTCCTGGTAGTGTGTTGTAGCAAACGTCTGCGAAGCGGTGCGCTTCATCGTGTGTCCGCTGGGGGCGGCGTGACCGTTGCTGCTGCTGCTGCGGCTGCGGCTGCGGGTGTCGTCGTCGGCGGCGGAGGAAGTCTTCGGGCGGTACGACAAGATGGAGGGTCTGCGATGCATTGGGGGCGTTGAGGGTGCGTGTGCGGGCGGTCGGGCACGCTGCTACTGCAATGCGACGCTTCTGGGTCGACGTGAGGGCGTATCCGAAACGAGCGGCGAAATCGTGTGCAGGGAGAGCCGGCGCAGGCGCAGGAGCAGGAGACGCAGGCGGTCAACGAACGTCTTCGGGCTGAAAAGATAACACGCAGAAATGCAAGGCGAGGCAACTACGACAGCAACGATACAGTGAGTGTGCACAGCAGTGGCAAGGGCCGTGGTGAAAAGAAAGCGTGTAGGGAGCGTCGAATTAGGTCGTCGATGGAAACAACACGAGACACGAGACACGAGACACGGGGCCTGGGTAGGGAGAGACGGGATGGGCGGTGACAGAATCTGGCTTGTCGCCCAGCCTTAAAAGAGAGCGCAGGCCTGAGCAGCCAGGGTGATGCCGATCAACTGCCCACTAGGCGAGCGCCCGCGCATCCACGACTTCGGCCACGACTCGCCGAGAACATGCATCTGCCTATTGACACTACCCTCAACCACGGAACCGCTGTCATAGCCTGCAGAAGACGAGTCTATAACCCACATTCCAGTCCACCTTGGTCCTGAACACCCTGGCGCCCACAGCGCAGCACACAGCGCCCGCTGTCATACCCTCTTCACCGCCACATCCATCCCATCTGTCATCACCACACCACCACCTCTACCTCCACCATGACAGTCACACACCCCGTCCCCGCATTCTACCGGCTCATCTACCTCTGGCTGGAGCCCCTCTCCATCTTTACCGGTGCTTTCTATGCACAATTCATGCAGTCCGACTACTTGCACTTGACGCACGCATCCAGTGCTCCAGCCTCCTCGGTCCCAATCTCCACAAGTATCGTCATGACCCAGCTGGCGAATCTCTATCTAGGCCTCGGGCTGCTTGAAGCACTGGTACTGCGTGCTACCACGGAGCTGAGAGTCTGGCGGACATTTCTCTTCGTCTTGCTAATTGCTGACATAGGGCACCTGTACTCTGTGGCTGCTGTGGGGAATTGGGTCTATTGGGACTATTCACGCTGGAACTTGATTGATTTGGGCAATGTACCGTTTGTGTACTTTCTCGCCATCACGCGGAGTCTCCTGCTGCTCGGCGTTGGCGTCAATCGCACCTCCGAGGTCAAGAAGCGGTTGTAATTCTAATGACAAGCGCACTGACACAAAACCATGTACCTTATTACTATGCGCGACAATCTTAATCTCTGCCATGTCCCATCGTCACAAACACAAACTCAAGCCAACGCACATCCGTCACAAACCCCCCTCAAGCTCTGCCACCGTTTTCCGATGCTTCCGATCCAACACGCCAACCCAACCGATCGCCCAAGAACGTGCTAGGTACATCTCGTCGCCTACCGTCTACCCCAGACCCACTCCAGACCCTGTCCTACATTCCAAACCTTCCGTCACGGTCTTGCAATTCTAGCGCCACCGAATGCAATCAAAGCTAATCCACGATTCGCACCGTTTCGCACTTGTCCGCACCATCAACCTTCACCTCCCATCGGTGTTTCGAACCCCCAACAGCTGTAACGCGTCAGACCTAGGCATCGACTAAGCTCAGCCCGTATGCGCCATGCCGAGAATAGCTCCCACCGCCACAGCAACTAAAACCCCTTTCAGCCCCAACGTCATGTCGGTCAACCCGCCGACCGAGCTGAGTAAACAGAGGAAAAAAATCGCCGCCAAAGGATGTTGGGAATGACAAGCTCCAACTGTTGAGCTCGTGCCTAGGCAAAAATCACAACTTGCGCCATGAACACCTAGATCCAAGTCTTCCGAGCTAGACAATCTCTGGCGCAGATGGACAAAGAAGGTCTATCGCGATGCATCGTGCTAGCAGTGCGTGCAGTCAGGGACCGAGTTTAGTCTATCGCAACCGCCCATCGGATGTCGCTTCACGTGCTTCCGGTGGTTCCGTTCCTGTCGAGTTCTGGTGCTTGTTGCTATCGTGTTGCGTACGCTGTTGTGCATCGAGAACGCTTCGGCCGGCGCAATTCGGGCGATACTAATTGTGGCTGGTGGTACAACAGCGGCACCTCCGATATGCAGAAAACGTGCATCATCCCGTACGATGCGCTGCACTTCGGGCTGGGCCGTCTGGTGCATAATGAACATCATCATATCATGGTACACGCGGGGTAAAAGCACACTTCATCATTGCACAATACATCATGAGGCACACTAGCAAAGCCACCAAAACAGTGATGAAATCCAAGTCCATTGGTAAACAGGAATCTAGAACTTCCATTCGTATATGGAAAAAGCAAGAGGGACGCCATTCCGCATCTCACCCACCCGAGGAGACTGGAGAAACTACATAGAAAGGGGGTATACAAAGTCCACACCGTATGCAACGACCAAAAAGTCAGACCCCCATGACATGAATATTTTGCCACTCTATCACGCCTATCTGGTCATTGCCGTGACCTCACGAACTCCATTTCCACTCGAATTGATAAACGCCCGCATAAAACATAAACTATATAAACGCAAATGGCAAAAGAATATTGGTACATTGCAACATGCCTTGCAAATAGAGCCAGATTATGACGTCCCGAGGACTAAATAAAGGAAAGTTACAAGAGAATGGCAGGGAGATATAGATCGACATCATCACGCAGTCGTTATCGTAGACATGTCGAGCGAGTCACCCATGCTCTCCATAGTCTTCTCGAGCGCATCGAGATCCATCATGCCGTCACCGTAGGTAGGGAAGAGCATCATGTCGTCATTGTCCATGGGAGGAAGCACCACACCCAGAGTCTGCATATCCGTGGAGAGTTGCATGTCCATTGGCAGAGCATTGCCATTGAAGCCCATGGCCCAGGCATCCGGCATGTCCATGTCCTTGAGATCAAGGTTGATGTGCAGGTTGTCGTTCTCCGAGATATCCGACGTACGCGTCGAAGGCGTGTCTTTTGCGGACGAGTCGGGTGTGGTCATGGGCGATGCGGGTCGAGACCGGAAGGCCCACGCAGTGTCTTCGTCCTTGAGGTCCAGAACAGTGAACGGGCCATTGGCGTCGAGAGCAGCAAATGTGTCCTCATATGAGTAGTCGAGCAATGACATAGGCATCAGCGGTTGAAGCTCTTCCTCCTTCTCTGGCTCCGGTGCAGCGGCTGGCTGCTCCTTCGGAGCTGGTCTAGGCATGCTAGTAGGAGTCGCCTTTGCTTGCGCGCTTGCGTTTGGCGTTCCCACCTTAGCCATTGCCTGTGGGGTCTTGAGGAAGTTTGTCACCGGTGAGCTCTTCATCCCAGTCTGTGTGGGGACGCGCGCCATTGCCGTGACAGCGGTTTGTGCTCCAGCGGGAGTGGCGGCATTTTGCGGGGCATTAGGTGTGTTCTCAGACTTGGGATGAGGAGGGCGTGTTGCAGCAGGTGGTGCCTTTGCGGGTCGTCTCGTGTTGGGATCCACTCTCGCCTCGCCTGTCTTGGGATCAACATCCAAGTACTCCGCCATAGAGTCTAGCGCGAACTGGAGTGGGTTCTCGATCTTCATGTGCATTTGACCGACATGGGAGTCGAGCTCTCCTTGTGATTCAAAACTGCGTACTGAGTACTCGCAATCTGCAACTTTGCATGGGAACAGCTGTCGTTGTGGAGGGGCTTGCTTGTTGGGCGCCTGCTGTCGCGTGAATTCTGGAGAAAGACCCTTGCCTGTTCCGATACGAGGAGATGCTTTGGGTCCTGGTGTCGACGCTTGACTGACATTATCGAGCTTTGTACGCTTCTTGTCTGGCAGCACAAGATTCGTCACGTTCTTTGCCCCATCAAAGTAGGTCGGCGCACCGCGAGCAGCTTGATCACCCAGTGCAAAAGGCGGTCGGTCGGTCGTAGGAGCCGAGGGAGCCTTCTGTTGTCGCTGCTGCTGCTCAACAATCTTTAAGTTCGCAGCATTGAGTTGCGCCAGTGGTCCGTTGGGGCCTGGAGGAGCTTGAGGTTGTGTACCGTTCTGTGGTTGCTGCTGTTGCGCCATTCTGGATGTGATCTTCGTATAGAATGTTAGCACCGTACGCATGTGCGTCTTGAACTCGTCCGCACTCATGGTGAGTTGATCGTGGAGTGTGCCATCTTGGGGATCGATCTGCTGGAACAGCAGTGCGCGGGACTGAGCAATCTGTCGCACAATCCTGTCGGATCCTGCGGCCTCGTAGCAGACGTGGTACACACGCATGGCCTGCTCCAGCTTCTTTAGCTTTTCTAATTGCTCCTTGAGTGACTTCTGAAGTGACACTCTTATGGTCGGTTGCAATGGCACATTCTGTCGCTGAGGCATGGAGCCCTCAACTTCTTTGATGATCTGGGTGAGGGCCTTCATCCTGACGGGATCATTCATCCTAGTTCTGATTTCTTCGGCGCTAAGCATGGGCTGCGAAGGCTGATGTGCCTTGTTACCCGCTGCGTTAGAAGCGTCCTGGGCCTTGAGCAATTGAGCCCTCATCTGTTGTTGCTGTGCGGGAGTCATCTTCGAGATCTGCTCTTGGGAGAAGTTGATCCCTGCTCCGGACTTGGTGGGGACCATTGCGGGAGCTTGCGGAGCAGCGTTGTTGCCAGACATATCCATATTTCCATCAGCAGTGTCATCGATGGGTCGCTTCTTGCTGGCGTTGGGCTGAGCAGCCTGTTGCGGTTGAGGTCGCGCAGCCGGCTTCTGCTGTGGTGTTGGTTGAGCGGGTTGAGATTGTGCGGTGGGTGGTCGGCTAGGCCCCTGTTGTTGGGAGCCCATGCCAGTCATTTGTATTTGCTGTTGCCCTGCACGATGCTGCTGAGCAACGTGCTGCATTTGCAACTGCATTTGCTGTTGCTGTTGCTGTTGTTGCTGTTGCTGCTGTTGTTGTTGCTGCTGCTGTTGCTGTTGTTGTTGTTGCTGTTGTTGCTGCTGTTGCTGCTGTTGTTGCTGTTGTTGGTTATGTTGCTGTTGTTGCTGTATCCTTGAATGTTGCTGCTTCTTCTGGTTCAAAATGTAATTACGTAAGGTTTCATCGGTGACGTTGTTTTGTTGGCCCTGCGCCTGCAGCTTCGCTCGTACGTGCATGATTTCCTGAGGCGTGACTTGGAATTGTGGCATGTTTGGCATGTTTGGTTGCGGTTGTGGCGTCCGCATGGGGCCCTGTGGTGTCATCTGTTGGGCTGGGGCGGCACCAGGCATGGTATTCTGCTGTAGGAGTTGACCAGTCCCGCCACCGGTTTGCTGTCGCATCAGGTCTTGGAAATGTAACGCTTGGAGCAGGATAAGCTTCTCCATGTTGACCCCAGGCAGCATGTTCGGGTTCTGCGTGGCCCATTGTTTGAGTTGGCCCCATGTCGTGACCTCAGGAGGTATGCTTGCTTTGATCTGAGCATTCAGCACATTTGGAGGGTACGGCTTCCCGTCCGTAGCATTTATGATACCAGGGTTATTTCGCAACATGCTATGAGCAGTGGCCAACCGTGCCTGCTGGTTAGGTTGTTGAGGACGTTGGCCCATGGGGGGTTGCGGTCCAGCTCCTGGACCTTGTTGTCCGATATTCAGACCTGGCCGTGGCATATTGGGACCACCTAGCATCTGGTTAGGCATTCCTGGCTGCGGCGTCTGTGAGTTGAAGCCTTGTCCCATTTGGGGCCCCATGAAGGGCACCATACCGTTGGTGCGCCGAGCATTGTGCACATAATTTTGTAATATTGCGCGGAATTGCTGTTCAGGGACTTTCAACAGCTGAGCCTTCACCTGCGGGTCAAGATCTTGAGGCATCATACTCATGCGCACATGCTCCGTCAAAGGCTGGCCGGAATGCGCAACGGCATTGGCCCTCAGCTGTGCCTCTCGCAGAACAGCACCTACTTGCGGGTCATCACCTCCAGCTCGTGGTGTCATGACGGGCACGTGGTTCTGAGGTTGTTGCTGAGGAGTCGGTGGCCCTGGCTGGCCTGGAGGATGCATCGGTCTGTTTAGCATCGACATGGGAGCTGGGCTACCGCTTGAGGGAGGCAGGTTCAGGCCACCGTTGAGACCAAGTAGCTGGTTGGGATTCCGTGGCTGTTGTTGGGCCTGTCGCTGTCGTTGTTGCTCCAGTTGGGCGGCTTGGGCCTGTTGTTGGGCTTGCTGTTGCTGCTGTGCTTGTTGTTGCGCCTGGGCGACTTGCTGAGCATGTTGCTGGCGTTGGATGTTGTTCTGGAAGGCGGCCGCCTCGGCTTGACGCTGTGCTGCCATTGCGGGATTTTGCGGCTGAGGTTGTTGCCCGTTTGGTCCAGGAAAGCCGTTCATCTGAGCGTTGGTCATGTTATTGCTGGCCGGCACGACCATGGCGCCCTGGTCTTGAACGCGCATAGCTTCAATCTGTTGGTTTGCAATAGCAGTGAAATCAAAGTCCTGGTTGGGCTGGCGCTGGTTCATGCCAGCCTGGTTGAGCATACGGTTCTGGCCGTTAGGCTGCATTTGGTTGCCGTTGGCACCTTGCTGCAGGTGGTTACCGAGAGCGCCTTTTCTGTAGAGCAGTTCGGCGTGCTGTCGGAATCGGAAGAATAGCGGATTGATACCGCGGGCGATGAGTTGCTGCTTCTTGTCCTCGGGCCAACCCTGAACGTCTTGCTGGAAGCGTTGGCGCACGTCATCTTTGCAGGAGTCCATGAGTCGTTTGGCGAACTGGTTGACGATCAAGTCTTCCTGGCGGGTCTGCTGGGCCTGCTGCATGTTTGGTTGCTGGGGATTCTGCCCTTGGTTGAGGTTGGCCTGGGTGCCAGGGTTCATGCCCATCTGCGACTGTGTCTGCCCCATGGGAACGGGCGATATCTGCATGGGCCGCTGGAGCTGGGCATTTGGAAAGGCGGGATTGAACTGTTGCGGCGTGCCCTGTCTCGGGTTCTGGGCACCGGGCTGGCCCATGATGCCCATCTGGGCGGCGTTCATAGCGTTCATGGGGTTCATCTGGGCGCCGAGGGAGCCCTGCTGCATGCGCTGCTGGCGAGCCTGGGTCATCATCATGAGCTTCTGCTTGATGTTGGTGACGTATTGGTCCTTGCTCTGGGCAGCCAGGAATGTTTGCGTCTCGAAGTTGACCGAGGCACGCATGGCCTCCATCTCTCCGACCTCGGGCTTCAGCAGGCGGTACTGGCTGTAGAACTGCTGGCCGAGCTGGGCGCGCTCTTCTGGCGGCACCTGCTGCTGCCAGCCCGGGGGCACCTTTCCCTGCTGCAGCTGGCCGCGGTAGTGTGCAATGAACTGGGCGGCGCCGGCCTGGGCCCGCGCGCCGCCCATGGCGTTCTGCTGGAAGTTGGGGTTGTTCATGGTCAGTAGGTGGGCGTGACGGTGACGGTACCTCTATACGCGGCAGAGTCGAGGACGCGCGAACGGTGAAGGGGAGCGGGAGCGGGAGCGGTCGAAGCCGCGGGAGCAGAGAGGTGCGCACCACTCATGCAGGCTCGGGGGTCGAGGCTGGGGAGCAGGCGGTGGTGGGTGAGTGAGTGAGTGAGCGATGCGATGCGCTGGACCGCTTGCGGCCGACTGGACGGCGGAGCGAGCAGCAGGAATGGCGGGCGTCTGCGTGCAGTGAGTCGGTTCTCGCAGGTCGACAGCGGGGAGCAGCGTCGAGGCGTGTGGGCAGAGGGTGCGAGGACGGCGTGTGTAGGCGGAGAGTGCGTGGGAGTGAGGCGTCAAGAGGGACACGCTCGCTGCTCGCTGCTCGCTGCTCGCTGCTGCGTTGTGGATTGCTTGGGAGAGATGGCTTGTCGGTGAACCAAGGTAGGCGCAGGCGGGACCCTGTACCTAACAAGGATCGCGACTTCCTAACAGGGATCCGTGGACTAGGCCTGCAAGTGTGCTCCAAGTCCGCGCAGCTCGAGCAACTGCAGCCACGCCGGGAGCGAGGGAGAGAGGGTATGCTTCGACGTACTTGACGGTGAAGAGACAGTGCAGCCCCAAGAGCATCAAGAGACTGGCGCCGCCTTTGCTCGCACTCGCAAACACGCCCGCTGACGCTGCAAAGGACGAGACGGCTGAGCGAGAGTTGCCCCGTCGGGTTGGTGTCACAGGTCGACGTGTGTATGGATATCAGAGCAGCGACTGGCTGATGTTCCGCACATGTGCGCCGGCCCTTTGTCTGCTCATCTCGCTCCCATAGTGTGCCCTCTTGAGGCTCGCCGCCGTGCTGCTCTGCACTCTGCACTCTGCAGTCTGCAGTCTGGCGTCTCGCATTCTGCGCCAGCCTTCAAGCAGTTTCATCCCGCCCTGCGAAGACCTGCACGAGTTTGTCCACCTACTGATCACGCAGACAGTCTCTCCACCGCAAGCTGTCGACGCTTTCGTCGAAGCGCCAGGGTGTGGCGCGTCGCACCAATTTTGTCTTGGGACCGCTGGCTGTGTCTGATCTACCACATACTCACGCCTGTCGTTCTGGCCAACACCACCCACCAGATCATCGCCGCGCAATGCCCCAGCGGCATAGCTACCGCGTGCGGCGCTGTCAAATTGCAGCCTCTCGCACTGGCGCCCGCTGATTTCGGGCATGCCATCTCACGGTAGAATGCCCGCTCAATGCTGCCCTGGCCCATCTCGGAACCATCACCCTACCCAGTCCAACGGATGCTAGCCTGAGCTAGTCCCTCTAGTCATGGCGCCGGCCGCCGAACGACGAGGGACGGACCACATGTCTAAACTATCGTCCCTCTCCCACCATCGCGCCACTCATCTGGCAACCTGCTTTTCATCCACCTCGCTCAGTCCCGTCTAGGCCCTGCCCTCTCTTCTTTCATCCTCCTCTGCCTTCTTGTCCCTTTGCATGCTATGCACCGTAATTTGCAACATGACCATCATCCTTGGCGCTTATCATTTCCCGCCCACCTCCCTGCGGCAATCGTTCCTGAAAATCGTCCGCCAATTGGGCCAAAGATTGACACGTACTCTGCCCGCGCCACCGCTTGCTGCACCATGATGCTGCCTCACGGGCACTTGTTGCAACAAGCAAATACATTCCAGCATCATCCCCTCAACTTCGCCGTCGTCTTGTACCCTCTCAGCTTGATCTATGTGCAACAGCACAAACGTTGCCAAGTGTCTTTAAACGGTTTCGCATCGCGTCGCTGAGACAAACTTTCGCCGCCACTCACCCGCATATACTTCTTGCGCGCTTAACCATCTGCTGATCGCATCGACTACTCGAGTCTCGCAGGACTTGACTTTTCATCTCACACTCAGCCTGAATATTGCACCTCACGCTTGCACCATGTCCTCTAGACCGGGTTTGTCATGACGGGATGCGATTGCGCGTCTACATCCGGCACCACTGTTTCGACATCCGTTGCGACATTTGGCAAGCGAGCTCCATAGCGAAGAGCTGCCTAAATATGTTTCGGTACCTCTTGCATGCAACATGCCTAAGCTGCAGCTATAATGCAACCTTTATGCTTTCGCTAAAGACTCAATGCGGGGAAGGGACCTCTTGACATCGTGCTTAGAGTTTTCTGTCGTCTTTTCAGATGAAGACCCGCGGCCAGAAAGCCTTGTGGCTGCCACATGGCCCTCCTGTACCTCGCATGCTTACCTATTGCTGCATCAACATTCCGCGTGATGCCCGCCAGGCAGTGTGACGTTCTGTGCCTCTCCTGTTTCATTGCCTACAAATTGCTGCATTGTCTACAGGACGGCACTCTTAGCATACAAATGTTTCTCCTCGTTACCAATCAAGAAACAGCCGGGAAGCATCATGACATGCCAGTATTTAGTCTACTAGAATGTACCTGGAGGTATCAATGCAGGACACACATGGTTGCAAAGGGCTGAAGAGACTCGATCACCCAGACAGTATTTTGTCCGACAGACGCTCAATCACAACATCCAGGTACCGCAACGCGCTATTGAACCTCCTTCACGATCCACGTGGACCCTCAAAACCCACGCGCATCACCACAAAGGGCATGTACATATTCAGCCTCGGCCCAATTATGACTCGGACCACAGCGGATCGATCATGCACCAATAACAACAAAAGCAAAAAGCAACTCTGTCAGATACACAGATTCGATAACCAACACGGGTGGAAACCCAAATCCTGGAAGGGCCGATCGGTAGGCCCGAGAGCCGAGTGGACCTAATATTGGATCAGGTCGGCGGTGTTGCTGTGAACGGCGACTATTCTGACGGCATGCACGTTGCACAGGCTGATTTGTACCAATACTCATTCAAGGCTGGTTGCGTTTCGACGAGAGGTGAGGGGAAACGCGGTGAGAGCACGCGATTATATCTCATATCGCAAGCAGCGCGAACGATGCCTCACCAGGTGCAGCAACCACTCGTGCGCGCTGTGACCCACGGTCTTGAGCACCATCTAGGATGCAAGGTCGATTCAGCTAAGCTGTCTAACTTCAGTGTTGTTGTAATTCTTCACAACGTACCCAACCAGCTATTAAGTCAATTCAGGCTTGTATGTCAGATACCATTTGCTCTCCAATAGTAAATCACGTCAAGACAGAGCGCGCCCAGATTATCGCTGCACCAGGTAGCCTTGTCCTTGATTATCTGCTGTTATGACTCGACCATCATGTCAAACGAGGCAGGAGGTGGGAAATATCAGAGTTGTTGAGGTGTTATTGGTATTTAACTTGCATGATTATCAACCATGACCAACACTATAGCAATGCAAATATAGGCCTGTCACGAGCACGAAACGTCTACTTTGAAACCTCGGACATACTAACAGGCCATCTGCAAACACGATGTAACAGTCAGTATACTCAATCAACCTATATACCCACCGGGCCAAGATCCTGCATTAGATAATCTCTTGCCTCTTGACCGTTCTAAACAGCACCAACTGATGAGGCGTTTTTGTTATCAAAGCTTGCTTTGAACTTGACCTCAATCAACCCCGTCGAGAATTAGCAGGCCTAAATTACTCAAGTGCCGTCTAACTAGCACTACTTTTGATGTTTCAAAACACATGAGCAGGTGACGATGAACTTCGCGTGTAGCAGCAGCCTACTTGCGTGGCATTCCAGACACTCACGCAGAGAAAACTGACAAGACGTACTTCAGCGTTACCAAAGTTATGAGATAGTGCTGCAAGGATCCGGGCGCGGCGAGTCAAGAAGAGCTACCGACTGGTATGCTGTCGACCCCACGTACGATGGACTTGACAACAACAATTGAGACGGGTAAGAGTGATATGTTGGAGAAGATATTATACAGCGTAGAAATATATAGGTGACTGATATTCATCATCTGCAAGCAAATATTCCCGTGCAGATCTAGCTCGTGGGAATGTAATGAGCATAATACTAGAATGTAATTAAGGGAGCGTCAGGTCTGGAGAAAAGCGGCATGTCACTGAACATCACGTCACTCCACCATCATCCAGAAAACTGAAAAGAAAAGGCAGCCGTTCAGTATGTGTCGTCCTGTTTGAAATTGACAGAAATGCACATGGAAAGGATGTTTTCAACGTGATAAGAGATGGAAAGTGACAGGACTGGAAATGTCGAACTTGGTTGACTGGCTTGATTCAGTATGCTGTCGAGGTATCCACTCCACATATGATACATTTGGTCCTCAATCCGAGCCCATCTCCATGCTTCCAGAACTAAAGGAAATCTTGATTCGCGTGTTCTAATCGCCTATTTCTGGCCGAGCGTAGCAGCACGGTCATCCTCGAGCTTCTGGTAGAATGCGTCGCGGTGACGGACGGCGGGGACGTGGTAGCCTTTGGGGTGTAAGTCGGTCGTTCTCATCCAGGAGTGCACGAAGATGCATTTCTCGTGCTGCAATGTCGTTCACGTACCGTACCACCAGCCGTAGCCGGCGACCAGACCAAGTCCTATGAATCGTTGTCAGCATAGCTCTCTGTCATGCGCGGTGGAGTCATGAGCTCCAGCAAACGGCTCATAGAACCACAGGAGCACACTGGGGAGAGCCACATACCCGAAGCAACGGAAAGGTCGAGCACGATTTGTCGGCGGAGCATCTGTGATCCGATGATTAGCCCCGTTCGCACGCCTGTCCAAGGCACCCAATGGCTACACATACGCCGGTGATCGGTTTGATAGGCATGGTGAATTATCGGTCGGGGGAGTGGAGATTTTCGGGGCGCGATTGCGGGTGTGGGTGCTGGTGAAGGTCGTCGTCAGTTCGACTGAGGGTTGACGTGCGATCAAGTGGAGTGACTTTGGCTCCGCCAAGATCTGGCCCGTGCACCTGCGCCGCGCTTTGGAGCTGCGAGCTCAAAGACAACCACCATATCCATGTGAAAGGAGATACGATCCCGTCGGCACCCCGAGCCTCCGTCAAACTCTGCGCGCCCTTATCGCAAGAGCGCTTTTCCGCAGTCACCGCAAATCGCTCACCCACGACAACCTCTCACCTAAACGCGCCAACTCTCGACCACACTCTCGCGTGCCCACCACCTAGGACGTCCCCACTCGTTAGACGACACCGAAAAGCTTATGCCAGGCATCATCAATTCCCCCCTCAGCGACAGCAGCGTGGGTGCAGTCGCAGGCATGAAGAGGGCACACGATGCGGACAGCGTTCCGACGTACGGGGCGCCGCACCCCAAGAAGCAGAAGGTCACACACCAACTCCGCTACACGCAGCCCGTCCAGCACATCGCAGACCCCATCAGCGCAGAGATTGGCGATTTCGGCGACAGCAAGGAGTTCTTTCACCAACAGTTGCGCCGCTCAGTAGCGATTCAATGCAGGGCCCAGGGTTTCGATAGCGCGTCACCGGAAGCATTGGAGGAGTTTACGGGCCTAGTCGATTCCTGTATGGCATCACCTTTGTGCGATATGCGCAATGGCGCAGGCTATATCGGTACCCCGAGCTAATCAAGCATAGACATGACCAAATTCCTATCACAAGTACAGAAGTCTATGAGCAGCGCGCGGCGCACCGAAACAGTACCGCACGACTGGGTATACGCCCTCGTATCATCTGGTCTGCGCGGCTCAGGACCTCTCGAATCACACCTCGACACGGGCGACGTCCCACCTTCATTACTACAACCACATTTTGAGCCACCTGCGCCCCCTGAAGCACCGCCACCAGACACCGAATCATTACTAGGTCCTGGGCTATCTGGTAAAGCGGACAAGGAGGCGCGCCCCTACATTCCATCACATTTCCCGCCATTCCCATCACGGCATACTTACAAGTCAACACCCGTCTTCACCGAGCGCGAGAATGATCCGCGCAAGATCCGAGAGAAGGCGACAGAGGAGGGCATACTGGCCGAACAGAGTTTGAGAAAGCTCATGGCCGCGCAGAAAGCCGGTATCCAGAAACGGAACGCTGGGAAGCGCAAACGAAGCGCACGCATGAAAAAGAGCGACAAGCTGTGGCAGGCAGCCATGACAGACTTGCTCACAGAAGAGAAGCAGAACGACAAAGAAGAAGAGAGACAGCGCGCCATGGATGCAGATGAAGAGCCTGACTGGGATGCGCCAATGGAGGCGCGACCGCGGCAGGCCCCGGTTACGGTTGATCGGAATGTCAACCTGGAAGAAGGCGTACATGTGAACTACGAGCAGCGATTCTGGCGTAAATCTGCTAGGGGCGGTTAGAAAAAGCTCTAAATCGCTAAGCGGCCATAAAAAGTTGACCTTGAAGAGTTATTGTAAAGTCTTTTTGGGAAGCGCGGAGTTGGGGAGTTTTGCACGTCTGCCTAGGCACGCGTCAGTTTTTGGAGCATTTACTAGGCGTTGAAGTATCCGCCTTGAAGAAACTTGTACAACAGCTGCCTCGGCCATTGTTTTGCGCAGAGGACGTAATGTTACGGGTCGATGATCTGCCAATGAATCATCGCTATAATATTCAACTTTCTTCTGTGTCTCCATTTGCCATGCATGTCTCGCCTAAGTGACGTCTTCTCAATTGATTTTACGAGCTACACTCTTGTCTTGCTTCGCTTTCCATCCCTCCCAAGCCGTCGTCTCAACGCTCAATCCGCCCTCACATCTGTCGTCACGTTAGCCTTGAGCGCCAAGACCCGCACCTTCCTCGACCACATACTGTCTCAATAACCGCACGACCGGCTCACACACAATTATCGGTGGCTCCTCGCTGCCATCCTTCGGTACTGAGAGATTGCATTTGTACTGCACTAACTCTTTCAACGCACAGTCGCTGAGCTTGATCGGTGGTTTTCGCCCTTTCCCGTTTGGGAGCACGTTGATCTGTGATTCGAGTTCCGAAAGAGAGTGGATGGGAAGAGGAGGTGTCATTGTTGGATTTAGGAGAAAGGAGTGACCGGGATTTGATGGACGATTGGGTGAGGAGGAGACAGCAAGATGAGTGCGAGTGCGGGTGAGGGAGCGAAGAAGCTGGGTGAGAAGTTAATGGCGGAAGTTGAGGTCGAGGATTTGAGCTCGGTAAAATCAGAACGACAACGGCTTTGCAGGAAACGAATTCTGATGGTCAAGATAGGTGCTAAAGTCTCTAAGGGAGCTACAAGTCACAAAGTAAGTCCCACTACATCTCGAAGTCACATCGTCCGCACGAGTCATGTCCTACACTTCCATCCTCCCTACTAACATGGCACAGCAACGAAACATCAACCACCCATACATTCTTCGGTATCCCAGAGCTAGACAACCTCTTTCCGAGCTCAACACCACCCATCCTCGAACTTGTCTCTCCGCCACCAACCCACCACCCCTCCGGCGCCGGCAAGACTTCACTACTCTACCTGATCATCGCCCACGCCATCCTCCCGCCGTCATTCTCCTCAACGCCACTCTCAGGCCAAAACGCCGCTGTCATCCTCTTCGACCCACTCCACCACTTCTCTGTCCCGCGGCTCGCCAGTGTAATCTTCAACATCGTAACCACCGCCTTGCACTCCGCCGCCAAAGACATAGAACCACTTAAACCCGCCATCAAAACCCTCATCGCAACAAGTCTGCTGCACGTGCACATCTTCCGCCCTCAATCATGGTCATCGACACTATCAACATTAAAAACCCTGCCGGATTATTTATTCGATGGAGAGAGGCACGAGAGCATGCATCGCCGCATCCACTCCATCGTACTCGAAGATGTCGATGCGTTTATATGGGCTATCAGATCGTCTGTGTCAATGGACCCGACGGCGACGGCGGGGAGTAATCTGACGAATGCTTCGACACTCTTGACCTCTGCGCTGATAAATCTACACACGCAGTTCTCGTGTAGTGTCATTCTCACTTCGCAGTCCACCACGCCGTCGTCCTTTCGGCCAGCGATTCCAACGTCGTGGCCAAAGGAAGTTAGTACGACGCGCTTGGCGGTTAGGAGAGTGGAGGTGTTGAGGTTTGCGCCGGCGCTGAGTGTCGAGGAAGCTGAGATGGAACGGACGCAGAGGTGGGGTGTTGTGAAGAAAGGGAGGTTCGAGGTTTGGAAGGTTGGGGCGAGCGTTGGGGCAGGGAACGGGGAGGGTTTTGTATTCAGGATTGGGAGCGAGGGGGTGAGTATTGAGAGGAATGAGAATAAGTGACGAGTTGAAGTATAGCTGTAGTATGAGCAGTCATCCAGAAAACATACACAACTTCATTGACGGCCAGTATGTCGTGTTGAATCTCCATCGTTCCGTAATTTACATTTATATGTTACCGTCGTGTCCCCTGTATGCTATGCATACTAATGCCCGACCTGTATGTGCAATGCCAGCCCATGTCTATGAACAGCACCTCACTTGCCCAAAAATATAATCATCCTCTTCCCACCACGAGTCCAATCACTGCTCAGAATCAAGCATCCCGGCCCCACATCTCCTTCCTCCGCGCCCTATCCTCCTTCGCCTCCCTCCTGTGCTGTCCCCACTTCTTCCTCATCGCCTCATGTTCCTTCTCCACCCTCGCCGCCTTCTGCCTCGCCTGCACCACCATTCCCACAAAGAACTGACTGCACCCAAATTTCTCCGCCAGCTTCACTCGCGTCCACTTGTACGGATCTTCTAGCCGCAACCGCTTGATTTCACCAATCTCCTTGTCCGTGAGATGGTACTTCTTCTCATACGGTGCGCGCACGGGGGCGGGTAGTTGGTTCGTAGGGCGCGGTGGTAAGTGTGATGAAGTGTGTAGAGGCGTTCCCGCAGCGGCGATCGGAGAAGTGCGTTGGCGGAGGGAGGAGGTGGTCTGTTGGTGGAGCGCGGCGGTGTAGAGGTTCCGGCGTTTGTCTTCCTTCGGCAAAAACTTCAATGGTGTGTGATACACGCTCGGCGCACTTGACGGTGGATTGAAGATTAATGTAGGTTCGGGGCGGTTCGATGTGTATGATGGTGCTTCGGGCAGCGCGAGGAGTTTCTTATGGCGCCGGGTGGAGGATTCATGGCGGCATTGTGTTAATGGGGCGAAGGATGGTTGCCTCTGTTTTGAACAGGCTCGAATGAGGGTTTTGCAAGTCGACATTGCGTGGGACGGAATGTGGAGAGGCGCAATGGGAGATGCGGTGAGTTGTGGTGCGTGAAGGGTTCTGAGAGTTCCGAGCTCGAACTTTTTAGGTTTTTCCGCCCTGGCACGTGTCTGGGCGGAGGAGGGCTCGCGCGACAACCACGACATAACCACTTTTCGCTATTACATCACAAATAAGATGGTATTTGATATGCTTGGTGTTGTTGTTCATTACTTTCAAATTTGCTATGCTACTTCAAGACCAACACCTACTGGTTGCGCTTGAGCTCAGTCGCAACATAGTGCAGATATGCTCCCAACAGCTTCGTGCCCTCAATGTAGTTCCTCTTGTCCAGCTTCTCGTTGATCGAGTGTGCAGCGTCCGTAGAGCTACCCATGGGCAGCAACAGTACGTTCTTGCCAAGCTCTTCCTGGAAAGTAAGAGTGACTGGGATACTTCCACCCTCACGGGTCATATCTGGCTTAACACCAAATACGCGCTCGACAGCCTTTGCCGCAGCAGTGTAGTTGGGGTGGTTGGTGTCCTCGACCCACCACTTGCCGCAGTGCAATACGTTGAACTTGAATGTGTTCTTGGACTTGAGCTTAGCCCACTCAGCGTTGACGTGCTTCTCGACGAGCTTGGTGACCTCGTCAATCTCCATGTTAGGTACGGTACGAATGGAGAACTTTCCAACGACACGCGCAGGAATGACGGTCTTGGCTCCTTCGGAGTAGAACGCGCCCTCAATGCCGTGCAATGACAGCGACGGGTAGCGCATCTTGTGCTTGAGCGCCTCCTCCTTGGTGCCGTGAATGGCAACTTCGCCACCTAGCGACTCCTTGAGGTCGTCCATAGTGAAGGCAATCGGTGGGTACAAAGCAGCCTCCTGCTCAGTCATGGGTGCTACCAAGTCGTCGAGGCCTTGGATGAGGATCTTGCCATCTGGGTCGACCAGGGAGTTCATGATGCGGACAAGGTCAGTCATGGGCTCGTGAGTAACGCCGCCGTAGACACCAGAGTGCAGGTCCTGTCCGGGTCCGGCGATCTCGAGCGAATAGTAGTTGCATCCACGGACGCCATATGTCAGACAAGGCTTCTCCGTCCCCAGCCAGTAGTTGTCCGAAATGCATACCACATCGGCATCCTTGAAGAAACCCTTGGCTTCCGCGCGGATCGTGTCGTCCAGGCCTTCTGAGCCGTTCTCCTCCATGCCCTCAAAACACATGAGGAGATTGACAGGCAGATCCAGACCAGACTTCTGGTGTGCCTCGATCGCGTTCAACCACCCAAGAACTGGACCCTTGTCATCCGTGCTACCACGTCCGTACATGCGGCCCTTGTCGTCGATGGTGAGGGTGAAAGGGTCGGTTGCCCAGCCGTCCGACTTTTGCGCAGGCTGTACATCGTAGTGACCGTAGAGGAGGACGTTCGCCTTCTTCGGGTCGTCTCCAAGGCGTGCGAGGAGGCACGGTGGGAGGGTCAGATGCTCGCGACCAGGCTGCTTTCCGAGCTCGCGAAGCTCGACAGTACCACCAAGCGCTTTGATCTGGTCTGAGAGCCAGTGACCCATCTGAAGTCATGTCAGGCCAAACCATCTTCACGATGCTCGAGCGACACATACCTTGACAACATCAGGCCTCCTGTTGTCTTCTGAGCTGATACTGGGGATCGCAACAGCTTCCCTCAGCCTCTCAATGAACTTGTCCTGCAGGCTGTCCACCTGCTTGAAGTACGTGTCGAGGTTTGGCATCTTGTCAAATGGCTTGTAGATATAAGGCCAGGCGGCGTTGGGTATGCGATCAGGTGTGTAATTGTCCAGCAGCCTAGGCGTTGCAACAAGTCTCTGTGTAGGCGCGGAGGAAGTGAAGCTTCGGCCAATGCAAAACGCGCTTATTCGCGGTGAGTAAGCCGGTGCTATTCGGGAAGGTGAACGTGTGATGGTACGGGACTTTGCTCGTTGGAGGAAGGTGAGGGGCAAATAGCGGGGCATGTTGACATTGCTTTGGAGGAAACGCAACGCGACCCGCCAGCACGAGGTGACATTTCAGTCTAGAGGCCACCTCGGTACAATTCCGACCCACATCTTTTCTCCAAAATTTGCTAAGCTTTAAGCTTGTATGGTGATCTGGACCCTGCGAGTCAAAGTGTTAGATCGTGCAAATGGCATCGAGCCAGAGCTTCTTAGTCGAGCAATTAGATGATTTTTGTGATGTAACAAAACTCACAGATGGGCACCTTCAGGACAAACTATGCAGGCACTCATGTTATACAGTCCAGGTTGGATCTATACAAGTCTGCTCGGAGAACATCATTATGGACATCATTCTTGCATATCAGCTACAAGTGGATCGCTATGCAATGCTAATGTAAATGCAAAAGAAACCGCAATACAGCTGCAGTGATAGAAACTACGAGTACATGAGGCTAAGGGACACATACAAATTGGTGCAAACAGGAGACAGCCAGCAGCCTAACATAGTCCACGTCTCTTCACATCTATGAAGTGGCCGTACCTGGAGCAGGCTGCTCTTCTTGTGGCTGAGTTGGGCTCAACACGTCTTCGCGGGCGGCAATTACGCTTGTATCTTCTTGCTTAAAGTCGGGCAATTTGAACGTCATACTGCCAGATTGGATCTCTTGCTCACTGCTTTCAGTTCTAGTATCGGTGCTTGCTCCTATGCTCTGCGCAAAATCGACCCTGGATGTACCGGTGCCGGTGTTGGGTTGTGATATGCTGGTTTGATTTGCAGTGCCATCCAGACCATGGGGTGAGGCAGCTCCACTGAGGCCGCCTGGTTGTTGCATTGCTGGTTCGTCATCGAGAACCGAGTGTTCAGGTAGCGCTCTTAGAGGAGGATCGGGATGTGGGTCTTTAGTCATGTGTTCAATCTCGACAAGAGACGACCGTCGTAGCTGCTCGAGCCTCGCTTCCGGATTCTTCACGTGATAAAGTCAGCTACTAGGTTCTTTCGCGCTCGACAAGGGACTCGCAGGATCTCGCCCGCGAAGTCTGCTTGTGGCTGCGCTTTACAGCATCTCCTCTTTACTGTCCTTTGCAGACACAGCAAAGGAATCGGATAGGGCAGAGAAGCCGCATTGTGGACATACCCATTCGGTCTGATCGGGGACGCCCTTAGCGGCAGGTAGCTCGCCCGTCTCGTTTCGTTCCTCACCCCAGAAAGTAGGCCGCCTGATAGGCGCCGGTGTGACGGGCAAGCTTGGTCGCTCTATGGCAGAAGGGAAGTCGGTGAGAATAAGGCTTTCGCGTCGGTTCTTACGTTCAAGCAACGGCGAGTGTAGCTCCTCAGTGCCAGTCGTTTGTTGGAGTATCTGCGTGTTAGTCCGCTTACCACCTTGCGAACCCATGATCGCCCGTACATAGTTCTCGATACCTGGCATGTTATCCCAGGCATTGGCGTTGTTCTGCTGGAAAGACTGCCATTGCTGGTCAGCAGACTTTGGGGATCCTAAAGCTTCAAGGCTTGTAACCCCGTCACTTGAGACTGCAGACGCTTCCAGCTCGCTGCTGTCGTAATGCACAGTGGAGAATGTATGAGTCGGCGATGGAGGTTCACGGGTTGGCTGAGGCTGGATATCTTCGGCGAAAACACGAGTAGGCTTCGGCCTATCGGCTTGTTGCTCCCAAGGGAAGATTGGCTTGGGCACCTCTGCTGGCTTGGGTCGATGTTCGGGTACTTGATACCACATATCCCTTGGTGGTTCTGGGTAGGCATGGGGTGCCCGGAACAACTGACGGCTGTCGCTGAAGGTGTATTGGGCAGTTGGGAAATTGGCAGCTTCGGGCCTCGACTGTGCAGGAGGTTCGAACTTTGTTGCATCCCACTCCATGTCCGGCGCCGAAAACTTGCGCTGCTCTGTAGTCGGAGTAGGCTCTAAAACACCCTGGTCAATATTCTCGACCACTTCACCGGGGTCGGTCATGGGTGGCTCAGTGGTTGTGACTGGGGCTTCTGGCTCGACAACAATATTGGGGACAGGAGCTGATGATTGAATCTGGAGGTGCGTAGTACCTGAAGCGTCTCTTCTGAGGTGCCTGTCATGCACTTGCCACCACCGACTCAAGAGCTCGCCATAGACACCAGGTCCACTTGTACGGCTGCTCGACCATGGCTTCTCCTTGCCGATGAAGTGTACAGCGCTGATGTCTCTTTTATAGTACCGATACGCTGGCTCCCACTGGTACTCGGCGTTCGGCGTGCAGTTGTAGGTAAACTTCAGTCGCTGCCATGGACGATGCTCAAAGTACTGATTCAAGAGACCTTGATCAGCGCCATCGAAGCTGTGCCCAGTGGCTGCCATGGTTTGCAGCGCCCAGTATTCGCCCATGTCTGGTGATATGACCATGACCCCACTGTTGAAGGCGTCAGGCCAGCCAATGTCGGGTGCAGCAGCAAATGGTGCATCGATATCGAACAGCTCATCGAGAGCTCGGAGTGCAACGACGTCGGCATCGAGGTATACTATCTTGCGGAACTGGGTCTGTCTCCACAAAGCAATCTTGGTGAATGCGAAGGACAGATCAGGACGGCCCATAAGATACAAGTTCGCGGGGCTTGGCGTTCGTATGCGCTCAACTGGAATCAAGTAGTCGTAGAGCTCCTTCAGCTGAGTGATGGTGTCCGCAGACAGCGTCTCCAGAGTGATGAGCACGGCGAGCTTCTTCTTTGTACCGGCATCGCGGAGGGAATGTGCGAGGACGGCGGCACCCGGGAGGTACGAATCGCTCATAAGAAGCTGTATACTTGTTAGCTTGCGTGCACGTTGGGCTTTACTATGTGGTAATCCTACCGTGCAGTACACATCTTCCAAAGGTCGCGCCATTGTGAAGCTATGTGAGTAGAGGAGCTGACAGTCCTCGAGAGGGAGTGGGAAGTAGAAATTAAGCGCCCGGAAGCTCAAAGGTCAGATGAGGCGACTTGTATGTACAGGTTT
>Ga0265780_10001691_pt1 | contig 30618 bp, 28 predicted proteins | sample P1T30metagenome_FD_192432 | JGI IMG/M metagenome (GOLD analysis project Ga0265780, IMG submission 192432) | Plant litter microbial communities from East Loma Ridge, Irvine, California - P1 T30 | ecosystem: Environmental > Terrestrial > Plant litter > Unclassified | place: USA: California... | reverse complement strand
TCAACCACTTTCTAGGGCGGTATTTCACATTCCCGGACGCCTTTCGAGCTGTCCAAGCTAAAGTCGGCGCACTCATCATCGAGGGTACTCATGGGACCAATGGAGTGAGGAAGAAAGACAGGTAGAGGAGACGACATGGGAACCGCTGCGGTTGAGGAGGAATAGGCCAAAGAAGGAATACGTATTTTGCTCGTGTTGCAGCGATGACTCGGAAGCTACACGATGAATAGGTGCATGGAATCTACTTGGATAGAGGGAAGACAAGCGGCGACGTAGGAATACTGATGAAGGAACGACTGGTCACGACGCTCAAGTAGACCGTATAATGGAACGCTTCCTTCCCCCTCAGCCGTAGGTAGGCATTGGTCCGAGCGCCGAACTTCATTGGCTGACACCTGCGTGACTACCTTTCCCTCAACCTGCACTCACGCAACGATCACGATGCCATCTCTCCACTCTTTCAACGACTTGCCTACCTCGACGTTGACACGTTTGTATTGCGTATTCCACTTTTGAGCGTCAGCCGAACGATGTGTCGACGACGGCACGAGCATTCACCTGTTGCGATCTTTCAGCCATGTGTGAACACACAATGAACACGCTGGAGCAAGGGGCTGGCGCTCTAAGCTTGCAGTCAATTCCAACATCAATGACAATACCTTCGAGTTCGCCATTATACGAACACGTTCAGGTCGCAGAACGTGAGATACGCCTGCTGAAGATAATACCAAGAGTAGCGCAATTACAATCCACATTGAAGTGATCAGCTCTCCGCTCCCCACATCTCGCAATCACATCCTTACCGGACATTGTCGTACTTCGGGGAGATTTGTCACTCTTATGAAGTATCATCGTCAATGGCATCAAATTCGGCGTGGGACCGAACCTGCTTGATGCACTACGGTGAATCAGACAAGCGATCAGGCAATACGATCTGGTCCAGAGCCCACAAATCTTCGGTTGCAAACCCTGACGTCGAGTTCTCTGGGCGTATATGAATCTCGAAGGCCTCTATATCGATATGATCTCCAAAGTGGGCAACGCAACTGCCTTTGTGGACGAATACAAGCCGAAGGGAAACGAAAATGGCGCCACCTCGTTCTTTGTCAACGCATGCCAGAAGACATATACCCCAAACCGCCAACATTCGCACAAGAGGGTCGATACCATTGGGCAAGAGCGTGGATGCATCTTCTCTGCGGTGGCATGACCATCTCCAATGAAGCCCGTGCCCCAAGATCTCGTGGAGGGTCAGTGGGTTCTTTGCGACGCTGACTCTGATCCAAATAGCCTCGTCTCGCTGAAGGGCACTCATTCCAGAATTGTTGGATGATCACGCCCTCTCACGAGCGAACCAGGATGTGCGCTTTCCTGAGCACCATTCCAACCTCTAAGTCATCATGCAACGTTTGATGGTATTGGAAGGGGTGTTTCTTCACTGACGCTGGGCTGATTGGCTTTGGCGATGCTCGGATCGAAGCCGAACGACGAGACTTGGGCTCCAAGTGGTCTCAATGAAATGCTTGTGCTGAGACGAGCAGTAATGCCCCCCAGATAAGCAGATTCGCACTCAAATGAACGCGTGTATCGAGTTGTCGGCCAAGGCTACCATGAGGGTGGTGTGTAGGGTCCGAGAGAAGATGCAGGCCTCCCGGTCCAGAAGCTGTGTATATTCTCATGTTCCGTCAAATGAGCCTACTGATCACACCACTTCATGCCTCAGCCGCAGAATCCGCCATGTATCACGATTATTGCAATGTTCGTCATGGTATTGCTGGGCGTTGACGCTGAAGATTGCAGGCTCACTAGCGCGGGATGCCGTCATCACCAATCAATCTCTCGTATCCGCATCCAAACTTGAACACCACGCATGACAGCGCGTCTGACGGCACCCCACGGCCGTTCGATCTACCTACTCCACCATGATGATTCCTCGATAACCTCCAAAACACAATCATCACCATGGACCCCCTCCTCGCGACTGCCTCTGCCGCCGCCTCCCAAGAGCACGACCACGCGCCTCCCCCAACCCTTTCCTATACCGCACCCGAAATCGAAACTAAACTGTACGCGATAGGTGACATACATCTCTCCTTCAAAGCCAACCGCGAAGCCCTCGAAAAGCTCCTCCCTCACCCCCACGACTCCCTCATCCTCTGCGGCGACGTGGGCGAGAGCGCCGAGCACTGCCACACGGCCTTTGCGCGGGCCAAAGAGTGCTTCCGGCAGGTGTGGTGGGTGCCCGGCAACCATGAGCTGTACACGATGCCGGCGCAGAAGGATGGCGCGCGTGGGGAGGGCAAATACATGGAGTGCGTGGACATTGCACGGCAGTACGGTGTTCTAACGCCCGAGGATGACTTTGTGCTATGGGGAGGGCACTTGATTGCGCCCATCTTCACGCTGTATGATTATAGTTTTCGGCCGGAGCATGTAACGCTGGAAAAGGCGCTGGATTGGGCGAGGGAAGAGGATATCGAGGCCACGGACGAGCACCTACTACACCCCGACCCGTACGCCTCGCGCATTGAGTGGTGTCATGCGCTCGTGGCCAAATTCGCAGCCAAATTAGCAGCCGCGAACACGCAGCATCCAGATACGCCGGTAGTCATCATCAACCACTGGCCCCTTCGACAAGATCTCGTCAAGCTGCCACGGGTGCCGCGCTTCTGTCTGTGGTGCGGCACCACAAAGACGCAGGACTGGCACAACACATTCAATGCGAGCGTGGTGGTTAGTGGGCATTTGCACATTCGGCGGACGGACTGGATTGATAGAGTGAGGTTTGAAGAAGTCAGCTTTGGGTATCCACGGCAGTGGCAGGACTGTAAAGACCGTGGACTGGACATCAACGACCTATTGCGCGAGATATTGCCAGGTCCGGAGATGCCTGAGAATGGGCAGAAGGGGACGGTCTGGAGGCAGTTTGGATGATACCAAGCTCTCCAACTCAACTCCATCGCCTGCTCGGTGCTTCACAGACACCATACCAACGCCAAGATCGACCACCTGAGTACTCTCAACGGCGGCCGCCAGTCACATTCTACGCAGCTCTCACGTTGCCGGTCCTCCGATCACGATCAAAGGCCCGCATAAACATCGATACTCAACCCCGGCACCTTCCTAATCCAGTATCGCCATCCTGCCAATCACCAACGAGCTTGCGTGCACGTCCACCATCTGATTCGCACGTTACGACTACGCTCGACTTTACCCGTTGCCGATCAGCATCGTCCGAACCCTACATAGGACGGGTGCTCCGAATGTCCGTCTGGTATGCAGGAACCACGATGGCGGCTGGCGAGGAGCGCGTGATATTGGCTGATGAATGAGACACGTGCGAGCGCGTGTGAATTGGCTGCATCGTAGACTTCCTGACTTGGTGGAATGGCCGTGGTGTATATGTTCGGGATATGTTGGTGGAGCAAATGAGTCGAGCGCGACATAAAAGCCAGTGTTTCTCCGCGCAACGAAAGGCATCGTGAGAGAAACACCGGAGATCTTCGGTGTCAAAGCAATCACTCCTGCGCGAAGAATCACTTTCGCAAAGCTCATATCACTTTCTCACCCTTTGTCCGTCAACTTCTTTTTCCATCACCCACATCAATCAAGATGTTTACTCTCCGCCTCCTCTCCCCTCTCCTCCTTGCCACCACAGCCCTCGCATCCCCCCTCTCCCTCTCCCTCTCCCCCCGCGCCGTCATCGCCCACGACCAAGTCGTCGGCTTCCCACAAACCGTTCCATCAGGCCTAAATGGCCAACTCTACCTCAAGTACAAGCCCTACCTCGAAGTCTCGAATGGATGCGTTCCGTTTCCGGCCGTGAACAGTGTGGGAGATACAAGGTTCGTCAATTCTTTCCCCTTCTACCAGCATATACTGTCTCGTCACATTTGGCACAAACGCCTCGCTGACGCTTCCTCGATGCAGTGGCGGTCTAGCTACCTCCGGCGGCAGCAACAGTGGCTGCGGCAGCAATAAGGGACAGGTGTACGTTCGGTCTGGCACGTACAACGGCGCTTTCGCCATCATGTATAGCTGGTACATGCCCAAGGACTCACCCTCCGCTGGGCTTGGCCACCGACACGATTGGGAGAACGTCGTTGTTTGGCTGTCTAGCGCGAGTACGACGGCGACGTTGCGCGGTGTTGCTGTCTCGGCGCATGGAGACTACGATAAACACGCCAACCCGCCATTGTCGGGCACGAGGCCGAAGATTGGATATATCAGTATTTGGCCGGTTAATCACCAGCTTATTGCGACGGATAAGCAGGGAGGCGAGCAGCCGGCTATTGCGTGGGAGAGTGAGTTAGCATGATTATGGGTGGAGTGGATTGTTGGCTAATGATGTGGAATAGGCATGACCGCTGCTGCGCGCAGTGCGATTGAGAACACGGACTTTGGGAGTGCGACGCCGTCATTCAGGGATAGCAACTTCCAGAGCTATCTTGCTGATGCGTTCATATAAGTCGAGATCACACGGTTGAGAGGGAATCGAAATTGGATGATGTGGGATGATACATGATTTGGATATTACGATCTACGAGCTACCGAGACACCTACCAATCTCTCTTCGTTATTGAGTCTGACGAATAGTAACTCCTGAAAACTGAAACTGCATACGAGTACCTCCGTACACCCTCCATGTCTACGCCGAATAGCCCGGCGGCGCATCGGTAGGAGCCTGCCACTGCCTCTCCGCCCCTCCCTCTCCCTCCTCAATATACGCCGGCGCCCCACCATCCTGGCCCTGCCTCCCAAGAACCTTCGCAAACGCCTCCTCCCTCACCCTCTGTAACTCCCCCCTCGCGTCCTTCAACCGCCCCTCTGCCGTCTTCACCTCCTGTTCAATACCTCTAAGTTTATCTTCCCTCCCTCTCACAATCTCTCCCCCCTGATTCCCCAACCGATCCACCCGCCCCATACTCCCCTTAATCTTCTCGTGCATATCCATATCCGTAAAGATATTATCAAACACCACATCACTCCAAATGCTCCCGACTTCAATGCTCTGAATCTCCAGCACCGGCACGCCAGACTCCATATGCTGTAATTGGTCCTGCAGCATGCGTACCTGCTGTATACATGACTCTGCGCGCTCCAGGTGAGACCGCTTTTGCATAGAGGACATTGTGCCCCCGCCGAACATGTCCCATTGCGACATGTCGTATGCGGCGGATAGGGCGTTGCGCGCTTCGGAGAGCTTGGTGACGAGTTGGCCGAGCAGGAATAGGATGTGTTTTTCGCGCGAGAGGGATTGGTGTAGTGTGGAGAGGTGCTGTTGGGCGTTTGTGACGGTTTGTTCGGCATTGTCTTCGGCGGGGAAGTCGGGTGTGGGGCCGGCGAAGATGGAGTTGTAGAGGGCGTCGAGTTGGGATTGGAGGTCTTTATGGCGGTCGGCGGATTGTTGGTATTGGGTGCATGCTGTTTGGGCTTCGGAGTGGAGTTGTTGGAGGTATGTGAGTTCGTCTTCGGCTGACTTCTGGGCTTGCATTGCGTCGAAGTATTCTTTTTCTTCTTTGGCGGCTTTGTCGGCGAATTTCTCCTTGCGGCCTGTAGCTTTGTGGGCGAAGCGGCGCATGGTCGAGTCGCGGTATTTTTCGTGGTCTTTTAGTTCCGCGGCGGTTTTGTGCTTTAGGGTTGTTGCGCGCTTGGTGGTGGAGGCGATTTGCCGGTCTAGGTCCGCGACGTAGGCATTTTGCTGCTCCAATTGTGAGGGTGCCGAGTCGGTTTCATGGAGACCTTGGAGGAGTGAGGCGTTGCGCTGGGCAGCGTCTTGAATCTTGGATTGGATTGACATTGCGATTGCGATGGTGGATGTGCTTTTGGAAATCAAAGAAAAGTGAACACGATCGGGAGTGAATTGCGCGAACCTTTATGTATATTGTCGCTACAACACTACGTCAACCACAGCTTGGCGTAAGGTCACTAAGGCCCCCTTCCTTGTGTTTCCCGTAAGGCATCCAACGTAGCATACGGCTCTCCACAAATCGTGGTGTTGTACTATGGCGCGCACCGTTGGTTCTACGTCATGCCAAGCGAGGCAGTGCCGAACAACCACAACGAACAAACCACAACCACCAAACAACGACTGTGGCGCGATGAGGCTGAGCTTGCGCCTAACCTGCACCGCCATTGACGGCTCTGCAGATCCTCGTGTATGAAGTGGTGGGTCGGCATGTTTCTTCCGAGATGCAGAGGTTTCTATCGCTGAGGCAAGTGCAGCCGACATCCTTCTAAACGGCAACCCGTGCCTAATCTTCCCCTTTCGTGCCCACCGCCCCGCTCGTCAAACCTCAAATGCATGTCTGTGGAGTCGGTGTAGCACGACAACAAAGTCGAACAACATGATAAAGGCGTAGTGGCCACTTTTGGCCTTTGCCTTCTCTCCCTCGATTCTTTCTTGCACCATGTCCACCTCAAAATTGCAGCAATTCGCCCACAAGCCGCGTGTCTTTATCTTGTCGGACATCTCGAATGAGCCAGATGATGCCGAGTCGTTATGTCGGTATCTACTGTATGCGAATCAATTTGAGACGGAGGGGCTGGTGGCGTGTACGAGTACGTGGATGAAGAATAAGGTTTGTCCGCAGGACATGGAGAAGATTGTTGATGCGTATGCTGGTGCTGTTGAGAACTTGAACAAGCATGTTCATCCCGATTGGCAGTATCCGAGCGCAGAGCATATGCGGGGGTGGATTAGAAAGGGTGCTGAGGTATGAGCTGCCATCCCATTGAAAGTCCGTCCCTCAATCCTGACGATCCAGACTTATGGCATGTCCGCCGTAGGCGACGACATCCCCCTCTCCCCCGGTGCACAACTTCTCTACCACCGGATCATCGCGCCCTCCACGCAACCCCTCTGGATTCTCTGCTGGGGCGGCACCAACACTCTCGCGCAAGCCCTCTTCAAACTCGATGACACTTACTCGCCCGAGGACTCGAAGCGCCTGCTCTCTCGCCTCCGCGTCTACGCTATATCCGACCAAGACGACTCCGGCGCCTGGATCCGCAACAATTTCCCCGACATCTTCTACATCGCATCAATTCACGGGTGGAATCAGTACGGCATGGCTGCGTGGACCGGCATCTCCGGTGAGAAGTACTACGGCTTTGACCACGGCGGGCCAGACTTCAGTAAGATGGAAAGAAGCTGGCTTAAAGAGAATATTCAGATCGGACCACTGGGTAAATCGTACCCGGACTACCTCTTCATTCCCGAAGGCGACACGCCCACGTTCCTGTATCTCATTCAAAACGGCCTCGGCGTGCCTGAGTGTCCGGACTACGGATCATGGGGCGGTCGATATGCGCGCACGGATATCAGTTCCGATGGACTGAACAGCAATCACTACAGCGATGCGGTTGATCAAGTTGATGCGGGTGGAAGGACATTCGTGTCCAATCACGCAACTATCTGGCGCTGGCGCGACGCTTTTCAGAACGATTTCGCAGCGCGCATCAATTGGAGTATGGAGCCTGACTTTGCGAAAGCAAATCATCATCCTGTCGTTGTGGTCAACGGCGCGAAGGATCTCACGCCCGTGCGCATCGACGCCGAAGCTGGAAGTACCGTCACACTCGACGCGACGGGTACATACCACCCCAACGCGTCCAAAATGACGTTCAAGTGGTGGCACTACCGCGAGCCGACCGCGACGCAGTGGTGGATCGACGCGGAGGTGTCAGAACTCAAAATCGAGAATGTAGATGACGAGGGATGGAAGGTGCGGGTTACGTTGCCGCCGCCGGAGAAGTGTGCGGTGGAACTGATGAGTCGGAAGCCGGTGGAGAGGGGCCAGTTGTTGCATATGATCCTGGAGGTTAGGGATGATGGCGGGAGTGCGGGGGAGGATATGGGGTTGACGAGTTATCGGAGGGTGTTGATTCAGGTGACGAATAGGGAGTTGAGGGGTGGTGGGGGGAAGGGAGGGGAGGCGATTGGGGATGTGATGAAATCTTGAGGAGGAGTAGAAGCGTTCGAAGTGAGAGGAATGTGCAAAGAAGACACGTATACCGCGCGTTATAGCGCTGCGCGAGACTCCTGCCAAAATGCCGTGATGGCACGCGTCACGAATCACAGCGTATATATGTCAATCGTTGTTAAAAATTGTCATCAATCACACGATACTGGGCGCAGTACTTTCTAAGTGGACAGCCCGTCAAACGGCTGACCAGCGATGTCCCAGGGGATGCGTAGTGAGATGGGGTACCACAAGCGAGAATCATCGTTTGATTTTTTTTGGCCTTTCTGGGGTCTTTTTTGCTTTCACTGCGTTAGTGTTTTTTTTTCTCTTTCTGACTTCGTTCACTTCGCCACCTTCACGACCACTCAACCTCGCACGTGACTACCACCGCGACCAATGCTGCAGATCTGAGCCATGTGGACCTTGCTGCACTTCCGTCGTCCTCGCTGGCGCCTGTGCAGAGATTACTCTTTGCGTATCTCGAGCCGGCCGACTTCCTCGTCCTCTCATACACTCCCCGCTTGGTGCATGCTGCCGTCCAGCACGGTCTTGACTCGATATGCTACAACACAACTTCACGGGTTCCATCTTTGTGTACATCGGAGCGACGCATAATGGCTCGCAAATGCTAGGTTTGGACCATGGGCGATTGTTTCCTCACGCTACAAGGGTCGCATGCAGTCTGGTACGGTTGTTTGCCTCATTTGTGAATACACAAGTGTCCGACGACAAAGCATCGCCTTTTAGTACTTGTGCTCCAAAAGCCGCCAGTATTGCCGTAGCTGCAGAACATACACTAGGCAAAGTATATACTCACCACACGTTTCCCCTTTGTAAACCCTTCTTCCCAGCTTCGTTTTGGCGGTACACCATCCGATAACAGCGCTGGCGCGAGTCTCGTTTGACAAGTGAATCATGTCGAGACGCGCTTCACAATCACAGCTGTCTATTGCGGCCATGCCATTCACACGGCGCGTTCGCGTGCTAGCGCCGTGCCTGTCGCGACTGCAATGAACCCCTCGACGTATTTCAAGTCTTTGCTCTCATTCCGATGCATATCATTTCCCACGCAACGACCTTAACACCTCACTCACGCAGGCTCAACGCATCTCACAGCACGAGGCCACGGAACGTCAAAGCACTCGCTCAAGACATCGTCGGAGCTAAAATGGAACTTGACTATCTTCTATTCACATCACTTTCCTCAGCCCAAGAAAGAATCATGAGCTACCTCCAGCCGAAGGACATGCTGGCACTCCAGTCCGTGTCGTCGAGCGTCAAGAACTCGATCAACGACGGCATGACTTCGAACATGTTCAACATAAACCTCCACCTCGAGCCCTTTTTCTCCAATCCTACTGAATTCCGAACGTATCAGGCTCAGGCTGGTGCACTGATTGGCGGGGAGTTTGCTCGAGCTTTCTTCAACAACTCTGCTCCGTCGATTGAGCACCTCGAGATCTTTGTGCACCGGATTAAAGACAAGCACGAGCGCGCGGCCAACCGGCTCATTGGCCATATCGCGCAGGCCAGCAGTGGATACGTTCTTGTTTCACCAATCGATCGATCTCAGTATGGACCGGCGGATCTCGTATTCTCGAAGATTGTGACGAATGGAAAGACCTTGACCGTTGCCGTGTACTGCACACGATTCTCGCCTTTACACGCGCTGCTTCATATTGCGGCTACCACCGCCACTACGAACTTCATCAGCTCGGACAAAGCCTACGCCTTGTTTGCCCAGCACACGTTTGTACAGCGGACAGCAAACTTGCTGCAGAACTTGGAACACGCCGGCAATGGCGCGTGGTATCACAACCAATTGAGCACCTTGAAGCCTATCGGCATAAAGCCGCTCTCGCTAGATTTGAACGACCAGTTTGATGACAGCTCTGACCTTCTGGCTACTAGAATCCGCCAGGTCAACGACGATCACACTTGGAAGGTCGACCTCGACACCACGAATGTCGCGCCAAGCGATAATCCAACCAAAGAAGCCCTCGAAATCGCCACATTCAAAATCCGCAAGTTCAAAGGCACGAACGCAGAACGTGGCCCGATAGACCGATACACCATGAACGCCTACCTAATGTTCTGTCACTCCGCTCTCAAGAATATCTACGTCACGATAACAGATACTACGGGCAAGTCCTTTGTGCCGCGCTAGGAGACTCAGCTGGCCAACAAAATCGCAGCCGTCGCACATAAATTCAACAACATCACTCGTCTCGAGCTCACGAAGGTGCCGAGGGACCAGCGCCCGGATGGATATGACGCATACTTGCTGCGCGATGCGTATGGTGGCGCTAAGCATCCTGAGAGCCTCGTGTGGAAAGACGGCGAGGAACCTGAGACGTGGACCTTCTTTGATGAGCTGTTGATAAAGCAGCTGAACAAGCTGTGGATTGAGCATGAGGGCGAGCAGATCAACAAGAAGCAGAAAAACTCCAAGAAGGCTATCAAGAATGCTCGTGTGGAAGATCGGAGCAACGGATGGGATGAGGAGTCTGAAGATGCTAGCGACATCTGAGGCGCTGAAAGCGCAAGCTTGACGGGATGGGCAGTATCGCGTACTAGGAAAGATATAGCCATGATAGTAGAGAAACGTATGTTGAACTGAATGATGCCATTGCGTTGAGATTTATTCTGTGATGGGAAGTGACTGGTCGCGGATCCTTCAAAATGACTGGAGACGGTCTGCCTTACGTGAAGTACAATATCAGCCGTCTCCTTGACAGATCCCTCATTGATCTAATGAAATTCCGCATTCTCAAGCGGAAACAAACACGCTCGTTCACGGTGGTCTCACTTCAAACTTCTTCGTGAAATGCACTCGAACTGCTGATAGTATCCACCTTTTGGTCGATCATGTCCATGGGAGACGACTCAGACGAGGGATTGGATGAGCTGCGATACTGAAATGTCTGGCAATTACCATGACCTCGAGCAAATTCAATGGAGTTGGTGTGGAAAGATTTTTAGGTGCCGGCGTCGTGAATAACCTTGACAAGAAGATGCTTGAAGAGCGATATGGTACTCCAGGGGAGAGTGTGGTTATGTGAGAGCTGAAGCACGATGAGCTGGAGCGGTAATGAAACCGGTGAGGTCCATAAATGAAAAGAAAGATGCCAGGAGTCAACGCAAGCTACATAGACGCATCGCTGTCCCACCAGGTTGCTGAGAACGGACACTAAATACAATTGCAACGATCAAAATAAGATGCGAGACGATGCTAAGTGAACGTGCTTCATTGTGCACCTGCAGGGACGCACTCACACGTGACGCGGTACGTGCGCCTCGCAAACGCGCCCACCCTCACTTTTTGCATTGACCACCGCAACTCCATCCGTCAATAGTTGCACCACCATTGCCATGGCACAAGCTCCGGCGGCGCTTCGCAGTATGGACCTCGCACAAGTTCTGTCCAGCTCTCTCGCCCCGGTACAAGCCCAGATACTGGTCAACCTGGGCCCGAAGGAGTTCCTCGCACTCTCAGAAGTATCCAAGCCCGTCAACTTCGCATTGAAAGAAGGACTGCGCGCTACAGTCTACAATATCGATATCAAGCTCAAGAAGTTCTTCTCGGATCCGAAAGCATTTCGCAAAGTGCAGGTAGAATGCGATGCGATTATCGTCGATGCCGCGGGAGATGGATTCGTACGAAAGCTCCTGGAGACTGAACCATCCGCCGTCCACGCTCAACTCATCACAGCATCCAGCACGGCGATGTTGCCTTTTATAACCTGGAATGAGGTCTATTGGCTTTTCCCACGAGCTACGATTTTGAACCGCATTGGGTATCTTTTGTGTGATACCCGCACTAACCCGTTTGACGACTATCGACGCAAACATTTAAACGAACTATCTAACGACGGTATCAAAACACTGGGTGCGAACTGGAATACGGATGAAGAAGATGCCCCACAGAAACATGTACGCCGCATTGGAGACAAGATGACCTGCGTGTTCAAATTTGATGTCTCTGAACTTCACATCGACCATTGCGAGCCGACGTATCGGGCGGTCATCGAACGCATAACGTTTCAGCTACATTTGGAGAAGAGGACAAGCAACGTACTTTTCTCTTGTTATGTCATGATGTGCAAGTTCAGCATTGATCACGCCATACTCAAGCACTCATACTTTACGGCTCCCGGCGACTCGGTGTACGCGCAAAAAATACAGGAGCTGATCGAGAAGTTGGACGATACAACCAGACTGAACCTGTCTAGCCTACCACCAGACAAGCGCCCCGAAGACTACGATCGACTCACCACTATAGGTGCTTGAGGTAGATACGCAATTGCACGTCTCTTCAAGTGGTCGAACACGAACACACCAGTGCCAGAGGAATGGACTTACTACGACGATGAGCTTATCGAGCAGCTTCGGATGATTCACGTGAGATATGGATAGGTCAAAAAGGTGGATGGAACGTGAAGGAACGCGAGTGGGAGAGGAACCCTGAATGAGTTGGGCGAAGGTGAGGCTTGCGGCTCAAGTTTACGCTCATACCGATCTGCACGATGCTACAGAATTGTAATGCAGTCTTCGGGCTTTTCAGTTGTCGCTGACATCGGAGACGGTGATGAGTGTCGATAAGAAGCAAATGTAATGGGAATGAATGGAGATGAACTTTGAGACATTGGGGGATTGGGTCACCCTTGCTGACCATCCACCGCTAACTTCCAGAGATCCCAGCTAGCGTCACGCGCCTCGCTTGACGGCAGCCACACCGACACGCGTCTCACGCCCCACGAGCAAACATGCCTCATGCCTCCCAATGGGCACCAAACATGCAGCGCATTCGGCCGCTGTAGAACGATAGTCAAGATCCTGTGATGGACGCTCCTATACAGATACAATCCTCCTTGTAGCGACTCCTCCCACAAAACAAGTCGATGGTCACGTCCAGGTCGTCCCTTGTTATTCTACTTCATCGGCGGCTTGGGCAACATCGATATGGTGTATCGGGGCCGACCATCGACCGGCTGTAGAACTTGTCGCGAAAGGAAAGTCAAGGTATGTAACGTCCCCTGCGTCCGTTTGCATTTTCCGTGCCGCGCTTTCTACAAAGTCATTTAGTTTGCATCTATGAACCTATCATAGCCATCCTCAACTTTGCGAACCAGGCAGACATCGCTGACGAGATGGTAGTGCGATGAAGGTCTTGATGGATGCCTCAGATGCCAATCCCGTGGGCTGAAATGCCCCGGCTACGACCGTTCCGTGGACGCTTGGTTCCATGATGAGACCGCGAGTGTGGAAAAGAAGGCACGCACTTCGAAGTCAAGAGCGTTCGTTGTGCGAAAGTCGCCTAAAGCCGAAAATCACAGACTTGATGCATTGAAAATCTCAGAAACTTCGTTTCAACACCTCTCCATGCCATATGAAGATCAAGCGTTCAAGTACTTCATGGACTCCTGCGCGACCGGACTCGAGCAGCCGCCCTTCTCATCACAAGCATATCATCAGCATTTGTCGACAAATGGCGTCCACCCTCTAGTTGCCACAACCATGACAGCCCTCGGTATGGCTGGGCTGGCGAACTTACGCATGGATCCGGCCCTAAAGCGGCAGGCCACGCAGTGGTATCTCAAGTCGATCAAGATGGTCAATGCTGCGATAGCCGATCCGGAAAAGGCACGCAACGACACAACACTTGTCGGCGTCCACCTATCCAGTATGTTCGAGGCTACATCTAACGACAAGTCGCTTGCTGGGTGGAGCAACCACGTGGAAGGCGCAGCGTCACTTGTCAAGATGCGCGGCAAAGAGCAATTTTCGACCCTTGCCGGGAGGCGAATGTACATTCAGACTATTGGGCTCCTCACTCAGAATTGCATTGGCCAGGGCATTGCACTTCCCGTCTTCGTCCAGGAGCTGAACAGAGAAGCCATGAAGTACTTGGACTTGAGCGATCCCCGGCATGCTTACTTCTTTCTCCACATCGAGACGTCCGATTTCCGAGCCCATGTCATCAATCAGGCAGAGTTGAATCTACCGCAAACCATCGCTCGCGCGTTGGAGTTAGACGGCGTTGCTAGGTCCATATTCGAAGAGGCCGATGCTGCATGGCAGTATGAGACTGTCCCCTCTTTCGGCCAAGTTGCAGGAGTGTTCGGTGACAGCTACCACGTTTATCCCGCGCATGCCACCGCGCAAACATGGAATTGGGTGCGCCATAATCGCATTTACTATCACGACATCATTCGAAATTGCATACTGATAGGTCTTGCGACGTCGCCACCAGCTCTCGTTGGTTCAGAGTATGTTGATATCCTTGGCAGGAGCACGAGGATGCTGCTACAGCTACAGTCAGACATCCTGGCTAGCATGCCTCAGTTTCTGAACGACACCCCGAGAGTGGTCTCTACCGAGCTTCCGGGAATCGGCCATGAACGTCCCCATGGCCCTCAGGCAACCACCGATACACTGAGCGATGCGACAATGTCGCTTGAAGTGAAGGCTACGTGGAAAACGCCTCCCGTAAAGCCGGCTCCCAATCCAGAAACACCAACATCGTTCTATGCTCCAAAAGCTAGCAAGACATTCTTCGACAATTTCGAAGCCGAGAACGTCGAATTCCCAGACAAAATTCGTTCCGGCGTGACGGCCACCGTTCAGGACCGTCTGCCCATCGTTCGCGTCTCCGGCGGCTACTCTACGATATGGTCGCTGTACATTGCTGGTGCCATGCCCACAGCTTCATCAGCTAGCCAGGATTTTGTTTTCCAGTGCTTGACGAGAATAAGCCAGGAGCTGGGTATCAATCAAGCCAATGTTCTAGCGCATGCCCTCAAGCTCAAACGGCAGATGGACAATAATGGCGAGGTCGCGTTCGCCCTCTGCCCACAGTACCTACCGGAATGGTCGGCTGAATGAGACGACGACTACGTCACCCTTTTCTTCAGGTTTGTGAATGTGAAGACGAACACACGTAGACATGAACGTAATCCAGTGTCAACTTCTTTAATTTCTTGATCAAGTGGACGAGACCTGCTTTCAGTCCGGCTCTATCGCCTGCCACGCAGTCTGGATGAACGGCTTTTTCGACATCACATCGGCTGAGCGGGTCGTGGCAAATGATCTCCAGCAATTCTATGATGTTCAATGGCGACCATTCCCGCTGGCAGTCCACGAGGAACGTATAATTAAATCACATGATCCGCCGCCACTGGCGCGCCCTCCAACCAGCGAGCATCACACTCAACTTTCAAACCACGGAACACACTCGCCTCGACCACGTACGCTTCGAAGCTACGAGTTTCCTCTGGGCAACTGGCGCCCTCCCAGGGACAACACAGATCTATGTGATTCGCTCTGTGGACGGCGTGCAGTTCATCGCGCCTATTTCTAGGATCGGTACGCTGCGATATCTGAGGGTGGCGCTGTACTACACCGTGAAACAATTTTGTCAGCCTAGCACCTCGGTTCACACGGTACACTGTGAACTGCATCTCTCGTGACTCTGTTAGTCACCTGCTTACTCATCTGGTTCTGTATATAATTGCTCGCTGTAGCTCTCTCAATACAACAACCTTCTGCCTCATCCATATCTGCCCTGTGCTCCCACATCCAACACATTTCTAGATACAAACCGCGCGTATCTAGACACCCCGTGCCCGCGGTTGTGGGTTGATGGGAAATTTGCGGTACGTGAGGCTAAAGCGCGGCGTGCCGATGGTACCGTAGAAGTCATTAGCAATAGGGCGTTCCGGGAGCGCTCCGCGTGGTGCAATGCGGGTACGGAGCAGCAGGAAGATAAGGGAGACTGGTCGCCGTACTGGTGTACGGGGACCGAGACGATCGTTCGTTATGCGGCGCATTGTCGGTCGAAGTGGAGGACTAACGGGAAATGGAATTGAGAATGCCGATGTACGTGGTTGTCACATGGGTCTAGATGGAGTTTCTGCCTTGCGAGTAGTGTGAATACCTCGCCAATGTATTCATAAATCAACGTTGAGTTCCTTTTCACTCGTATCTCCTTCTCCAACCATCCTCTCAATAACCCCCATCACAAACTCCAAAATCCTTACACACCTCTCGTCCCTGTACCTTCACACCCTCGACCACCCACAACTGCGCATTACTGAATACCAACACCTTTCCCGGCACAAACGCAAAGTTATTCGTCTCCCGCCCATTCCAGATCTTACCTAGCAGGTTTCCCTCGCTGTTCCAGATATGTATTCCATCTCCGCACCCCGCCCACAAATTCCCCGCTGTGTCGGCGTGCAAGCCATCCGGAAAGCCGTTGTCGCTGTACGCGAACACGCGACGATTCTCCAGGCGCTTGGAGTGCACGACATCGTACGCGTAGATCGTTGACGGGCGCGTGAGATTAGTACCCAAGTACGGTCCGCCTGCAGCCCCAGTGTCAGAAATATACAGCGTCTTTAAATCTGCGCTGAACTCGAGACCATTGGACTGCACAAAGCCATCTGCGACAACGAAGATCTCGCCCGTGCTGGGCACGAAACGATACACCTGTTTAGGTATCGTGGGCGCTGGGCGGAAGTACTGGTAGAAGCCGTAGTCTGCGTCTGTGAACCATAGATCGCCTGTCTCGGGGTGTTGGCGTACGTCGTTTAGGGACGAGAAATTGCGGCCGAGGAAAGATGTTAAGATCTTGGTAGATTCACTGGTGTTCGGGTCCACAGATACGAGGGCGGACGGAGCGGTGAAGTTCCCCTCGTCGGCGTAGATGTGGTGCGGTGCTGATCCATTCGATGCGCCCGGTGGGAACCAGGATGTGCCGCCGTTGGGGACTGCGACTTCAGTGTAGCGCGTTGAGGTGTAGGAGTAGTTTGCTGCAGGATCGAGGTCGATGATTGTGATATTGATGGGGTTGGAGTAGGAGTCGTAGTTGGAGGTTACGTAGAGTTTGTTGTTGTCTTTGTTGTAAATGCCGGCCTCGTGGAAGGCTTGCCATGGAGCTTCGTGGACGAGGCGTGCGGATGCATTCGATTTGAATATATCATTGAACTCAGAGTTATAAGCGTAGAGGTTGATGGTGTTTTGACCGGATGCATTGTTCGTTGTAACGAGGCTGCTGAAGTAGGATTGGTCGGTCGCAAAGGCGGTGAGGTCGACTGGTATGATGGACGACATAATGGCGACGGCGATGGTGGTCAGGATGATGAGCTTCCACACGACGGGTACCTGCGTGTCCATGCTCTTACTTATAATTTATTTTCCTAGACCGATGATGATCAATTGGTCTGGCCGAATGAGGTTGGTGGTACCTTGCACAACGTCATTTACCCCTCAGCATGCAGGTCCAACCCCAGCAATCGTTGAGAAAGACGGGGCGTGATAGATTGAAGTTCCTTCGGTACTTGCGGGCGGTGATGCTCCGATGCCAGAAGTGTCCTTGCCATCTGCGGGGTGGTGAGGTAGTTTTGCCGATGCTTCGTGGAGATGAGCATCGCCAACTTCTTCATCGAGCATGGCATCCGATGTGGGTCAGCGAGATCGGTCCGACAGAAGTCGTGCCCTCGAGGCGAGCATTTCGCTTGATGTCAGTGCGAATTCACCAATTACAGTATGCACGCTTCCCAGCATTCTCTTTCCTGGCTGTTCGTCATTCGCGTGGAGAGACAGCCATCTACGACCCACATGGAGGGCGCCTCTCATTGATCACGGAAGATGCGATCTTTCGCGAAACCTCTCAATAGGATCGTAGCGCAATCGCGGGCGATGATGTCAAACTTATTCAGGGACGAAACCTTGTGGAAGCGACGTCAAGATTGGGATTTGGTTTGGGTTTGGTCGCGAGTTTGGTGTCTTGGTGTTAGCGGCTGACTAAGAAAGCTTGTCTTCTTTGGCGTAGATCAGGATCAGGGTCTAGACGACTCCATGCCACCACCACTTTTCAACGAGTCCCTTCGTGCCTCTCAGTCAATCATACACTCCACGAGGAATCAGAAAACATTATGGCCTCCATTCGATCATTTACGTCCGGCTCCTGTCAACGAGACATACGACTGTGACCGCCGGCGACGTTTACCCTTGCATGTTGTTTGTGAAGTCACAATCAGTAGCACTGCACAGTGCCATAAGCTGAAGTACCACGATCGTTCTTGTCTTCAAACACCAATATGGAGTCAATCATAGATGATAACCCCTCTATTCCATCCCCCACCAGCCTCTCAAGGTCGTCGTCCATATCCTCTTCTCTGCCAGAGGAGCCGTCCAAGCGTCTCCCAACCAGCCCGCCTGTCTCTCCGCTGTTCGACGTCCGCCAAACGCCCACCGCCGGCCGCGCCGTCTTCGCCACCCGAGACATCCCCGAAGGCTCGTTGATATGGCGCTCGAACGACCTTAGCCTATCAGTCCTCTTGCGAGAGTACCGGCGCGAGGTGTGCGGGCAGTGCTTTGGTTATGACCGCGGACGAGATTTGGACATACGCGATAAAAATGTCGGCTTCGTGTTCTGTTCAGCTACATGCCAGACGCAATGGCGCGAAGAGACCGGCGATATCGGCATACAAGCATGGACGGCCGTCGAGACACTGGTGAAGAAGAGAAGCAAGGAGGACAACGAGCTGGTGGAAACAAATCTTCTTCGTCCCACCAGCAACGAGATCACAAAAGCATGGGACAGCGTAGCCGTGCAGGCAGGTCTCATACGCGTCGCACGTGGAAGCGAGGCCACCAAGCAGCACCGCAAAGCGCTAACCAAAGCCACACAAGCTCCAATCTCGCCAGACAAACTATCTTTTTGTCTCTCAGGTATCCTCTGGCACTACACGCACCCGAAAGAGTGGCCCAATATCCTCGCCCTCGCCGCAGACCCGACACCATACCACAGCACCGACGATCTCGCAGCCTTTACACGCACATACCTACATCTCCTTACGATTCTGCCGCCCTCACTTCTGCCATACGTCACCGCCGAGTCCTTGTTTGTCCTGTCCTCACGCGACAGCCACAACTCGTTCGGCATTCGCAGTCTCGAAGATGAGGGGTCCGAGTTCTTTGGGTATGGGTGTTGGCCTGCTGCGAGCTACTTCAACCACTCATGCGCGCCCAATGTGGAGAAGGGTAGGAAGGGTAGAGTGTGGGAGTTTAGGGCTGGAAAGGACATCGAGGCTGGAGAGGAACTGAATATCACGTATCTGAGTGGCGAGGAGAGGAAGTTGAGTCGGGTGAAGAGGATGGAGAGACTGAGGGCGAACTGGGGTTTCGAGTGTGGGTGTGAGAGGTGTGAGATAGCGTCTTAGCACCCATGTGTTGGATTCATGATCCCGTCTCGAGCCTCAGCCTCCCGCATTCCGAAACACCCCCTACTACAACATGTCTAAATCTATCTACCTCATTCACGTCTCCATCCAAACCCTCTCGTCACTCTTGCCCACGTCTTACTCCGGCCTCAAATCCCACATTTGCCACAACGCAAATCCCCTTCCCCAACGCTTCGGCACCCCAGCACTCGCGCTCAATCGTTGAACATCCCTCGGATGAGGGCGATGCTTCACATCGTGAGCGAGATATATCATACAGGTAAACAGCGTCTCGCGCGAGTCGTGAAGTGGCACATAGTGCTCTACACCATCGTACCGCTGCAAGCAGACGTCCTTCTGCTGATTCAACTTGGTGCTGCCCCACTTGTACGTCTTGTTCGTAAACACTTCCTTGCTACCTTCGATGATAGTGAATTCAGCCTCGCGAGGGCGCAGCTCGCCGTTTCCCCAGATCTTGGGACATACCTCGTGTTGCAGGCGGGGCTGTGAGTTTAGTAATTCCGCTAGGAAGACAAGCAGCGAGCGACGGAGACGGTACATGGTCGATGTTGCTCTTGCACTTGGGATTGGCGCCCCACTGTTATCGGACAGAAGGATGTGAATGGGCGTTTCGGGGGAGAGGGCGAGGGTCTGGAAGACGAGGTCGGTCACTTCGATGCGTATGTTCTCGAGGGCGAGGATTCCATCGAGCTGAAACTTGAGAGAGATGGATTTAAGCTTTCCGTGCCCGCGCTGGGGTCCGACCGTGTTGATCCAATGTCCTAGCTGTCGGAAGCAGGCGAAATCTTCCCGACGGTTTTGCGTCGTCATGTGTACCTCGGGTTGCATGCCTTTATCGCTCAATCGGGAGTTATTCCAGAACAAGACCCGGAAGTAGCGGTTTACGTACGACAGTGGTGGTGGGGCGCGCGAGACCGTCATTTTGGTCAGATCGTACACTATCCTCTTTGTTGGATACATCAGAAGCTCGCTTATCCTGTTCATCATGGGGCCCAGTTCTTGGAGGCCCATGAGACTATTTAAATGGCCCCGGGATCGCATCGTGTCGGACCTAAGGAGCTGGCCATTTTCGGATATTCTGTATTCCAGAGCAGGGCTATCCACTATCGAGTGGTGTGATGATGTCCACAAGTAGAAGGAGACCTGACTGCCATCGCGCTTCATTGTAGCCGTCCGTAGCGTTCGCTCCGATGACATGATGGCTTTCAGCTGTGGAGCTACAGCGGGCGCCAGAGCTTCCAGCATTCGGGTCTGCTGGGGAGCGATCGCAAACACTTTCGAGTGTTGCATTATCTCGTTGTCACCGTGGACCAAGAGGAACCGTATGTTGGGAGACCGCTTCTGCCACATCGACTGGAGGATGTAGTAGACACCAACGTCGTTCGCATTCCTTTCGTAGGCCGTCATCGTTCCTAGATCGACGAGAATTGTCATTGAGAATTTGCGACCGTGCCCGTGACATTCGATCCACTTGTAAAGGGACGCCGTGCAATAGATCGAAGTACAGAACCTGTTGCGAGTGTAAAGAATCCCAGATGCCTCTGAATACACTTGACGACATACTGCTAGAAGCGAGATACCAGCAATAGGATACTGGATCAGCTTGTCGGTACCACTTGGACAGTCGAGGATTATTGGGCTGGAGAATTGGAAGAGTTCCTCGTATATCGCATTCCGAATCTCTGGCGGCCACTCGGTGAATGGCGTTACTCGAGCCATGATGATCGAATCCCGCGGGCAGGTAGTGAGGTGATGGTTGAATGGGCAAGTGAGGAAGAGGGCGTGTCGAGTACTTATGTCTAGAGGTCGACTGCGCTAGTCTGACAGTGCCGCTAGGCAGTCTTCGGCCCGCCGCACGTGCTTTGGGTGAAGTAAAGCAAACGGCCCGAAATGAGAGAGAACCCTACAAACACGGAATGTTAGTGATACTTTATTGTAGCTTAGATATACATTTTGAGCATAATCGGTATTGGCTCGTGCATTGAGTAAGGGCAAGTCTATAACTTGCCCAAAATGGAGTGCATGTTTTTTCTTTCTGAATATCGTCACTACGACACAAGCTTCAAAGTTCCAACCAACAAGATAGACGACAAGTCTCCTCCGAGTCAGTAGAGAGTCGACGTCACTTGCTGCGCAGTCGGGCCCTTTGTCTCGCTGACTTTTGCGGAGACGGAGGCCTCGAGCAACAGAGCAAAGATCTTGAACACCGGATCCGTGACTCTGAATCGAACTTCTTCAAATATAGCAGGTTGGAACAATGCATCAGTCCCGCACGAGCTTTGAATAGATCGGAAACTAGATTGTTAACTCTCGCTTTCCAAGTACCAGTCACAGGGCTGCACATATCAGGGCTCCAGAAACAATCCATTGCTGCTCCGGTATCCTAGCGCTACAATTGTCCGTCTCAGCACCCTATATCCATCACACCTTTCACAGGCATCCCGCATTACTACATTCCAAAACCTCTTGATGCCCAAATGATCAAGTATCACCATCTCGCCCCGTGACTAGCAAGGTCTCAACCCTCTCAATCACCCCCAATGCACCGCCCCACAAACCCCCGGCCAATACCGAAAAGGATGCTGCTCCGCCCCCGCCGGAAAAACACTCTGCTTCACAAATCTGCCCAAAAACATCGCGCTACTCAACAACGTCTTGTGTCCCTCTTCTTCACCACGAGAAGCGCACTCGCATGTTTCGCGTTTATAATGAGCTTCGGCAGGTAACCCGAGCCACTGCGTGCGCGCCCTGACAGCTCGATCAAGCTTTCTCAAGGCGTATGTGTATCCTGGTTTGACAACGAATTTGACGCTGTCGGTGTGTGCTTCGCGCGGTCGGAGATGGCCGTCGACCAATATCTTTAGACACGGATGGATTTCTAGATGTGGATACAACGCGCACAAGTCTGCAAGAAAGATGAAGACCATGCAGCGCAGGCGGTGCAATGTAGTGACTCCACGAGTTGGCGGCATGTCGTGCTCGTTGGAGAAACGCTGGACTTGGATGGTCGTTTCGAGCGCGAGCGGGAAGGTCGTGAAGATGAGATCTGTAACCTCGATACGCTGATGCTCGAGGTCCATGTACCAGAGGTCTTCACCTATTTTGAAGTTCAGCGTGATGTGTGGCGCTTGTCCGTAGGGACTGTGTAGATCCTGAGCCCATCCCTCGCGGATGTGAGAAGGTCAACCCGTCTGACGGAAATAGAGAGGTCGACCGGTCGCGATCTAGTGTTTCAAAGCCTTGATCAGCCCAAATGAAGTTCGTGCCGAATGAGATTGCATGTGGACGTTGCACTGGACTTCGCGGAAGCCCAACACGCCTTTGAAAGTCAAGCTATCAAGCGGCGGCACGAGACGAAGCATTTATTCTCGAAACGCGTGATTGATATTCAGGATGACCGGCGGAGCCTGAGAAGCGGTATGTTTGTCGAGATCAAATGTGATTGAGCGCTCTGGGTAAGGAAGTCGTGATAGGATGTTGTCGCGAATGTGACCGCATTCCCAGATTTCCGCGAGGTTGGGCGAGTATACGAGCGACGGTACGCGATCCAGTTTCCCAGTCTCCGACAGATCGTAGTCGAAGGACGTCAGAAAGTCGTTATCCCAGATGCCGTCCTCGGGCATGTATTCAAAGCGGACATGACTGACCTCTCCCGTGAATGTTACACCGCGGTAAGTGTTGCGATTCCTGGCTAACGCTTCTACATGGGGATTTTTGAACGGCGCTAGCGCGGCAAGAGTTTTGTTTGCCTTCCTCATATCTGATAGGTACTTCTCCGTCGGATGTGGCCCTGGGATAAAACAGCTTCTGTTGCGGTCTCTGGGCACAGCCATATCTGGTTTAAGAACGGCCAAACATGTAGATTGGGCGAATAGTAGCGAGGGAAGTCGACGACTATTTTTCGTAGGAGGAAGCGGTAAATATTGACCTCCCCAGCATGTTCGCCTTCGGTTAGCCAGATGTTCGGGGTCATGTTATCGTGTCTGAAGTGGAACACATTGCGGCTGTAAAGGACCCCGCTAGCCTCCCTATTAACTTGACGACATGTTGCAAGAAGATTGGCTTTGCTGATACGACCACGATGACCCGAAGCAGTTATTACGTACCGTCGTCCATAGTCGTCTCCAGTCCAGGCCAGTGTGATAGGGCTGTCGAGCTCGAAGAGTGTCTCGTAAATTTGGTTCCGAATTTCTGGCGGCCAGATCGTGAGCGGCGTCGAGAAAATCGTGGCCATAGCTTGTCGCTGAAAGTAGATTGCGAGATGCAGGGAGAACTCAGCCAAGGCGCGGGTGTCACTTAAATGTTGCCGCGACGCTAATCAAGGCACGTGAATGAAGGTCATGAAAGCATGAAAACAAATGACGTGGTTCCTGAGCGTGGAAACAGCGCGAACGAACTATGCGCAGGGTCAGATCTAGTTTTGCTCAGGTCGCGTTCTCACCGCGGAAGTAAAGATCGTCTGGAGAAGTAGATGTGAAACGGGAGCATCGCTGCTGTCCAGCCTGCACTGTGGAGACATGGTAGGCGACAGGTGTTGGTCAGCAGCTGCTTGGAGAGTTCGGAGATTGAAGAATTTCGGGAAATGCTCTTGCATTAAATATATGCGGACCGTATCGATTGGGATCGTGGAGGTTGACATGATCATGCTAGTGCGTAGTCATGTAGAAGAAGAGGGGAGATAGACCACGCATGTAGTAACCTGGAAGCAGTGTGAGAGAGGGAACGGCATCGAATTACGATCCTCTCCCCCTATGCCCATAACCTTTAGCGTGTCACCCCTTCCGTCCCCCATGCCATCCCATACCATCACGTCCGTTTCCATCCGGTCGCTCAACCTGCTTCACATTAACACACTCCCACACCACATCAAAGCTTCACACCCATACCCTACACAACAATTAGCCCCATCCCAATCCCCATCCCTCCCCTAACTTCCACTCACAGTAAACGCAATACACTCAATCTCCACCGGCACACCCTTCGGCAACTGCTTAACAGCCACACAACTCCTCGCAGGCCCATGTTTAAAATACTTCTCATACACGCCATTCATCTCCGCGAAATTCGCCATGTCGTCGAGAAACACGTTGCACTTGACAACGCGCTCGATGCCCACGCCGGCCTCGGTTAAGATGGCGACGATGTTCTCGCAGCATTGCGCGGTCTTGTCGGCGATGGTGCCGGTAGTGAGGGCGCCGGTGGAGTCGGCGGGGATCTGGCCTGAGACGAAGATTTGTGGGCCCGCGATTATGGCTTGGGACTTGGGGGTGGGTTAGTGTTGTCGGGTGTACGGTCGGGGGAGGAGGTAGGTGGGTGGTCGGGGGGTAGGAAGGTAGGAGAGGAGGAGAGTATTGGGGGTGGGAAGAGGGTTGGAGGACGTACGTATGGTCCCGCAGCTACATTAATGCGTGTCAGTATTCTGTCCATGGATATGAGTGAAGAAGTAGAGCTGTAAGACGTACGCGGACACGCATTCTTGGTGAAGACTTTCTTGATTTCAGACATGGTTCTGGTTTGTGGAGGAGTCAATTGGAATGCCGTAGGTCGTGCAACGCTCAAAGCTGGTCGTGAGAAGCGTCGTGAGCACTGTATAGTAAGTCGCAGCATGGAGTTGTTGTCTGCTTAAGGTAAACGTAGTCGCGCTTTCGCGGCGGGCGCTTACCGCCGGCTCCGTAGTCGGAAGGGATGCCCCACTACGTAAGCTCAGAGCTGTGGAGGGGTAAACAACACATGCGATGATTTCGCGACGGGAAAGTCACGATGTGTTCGAAACGTATTTATGTTGAATTACCTCTGTCGTCTATGAGTCGCTGGTAAGCGGAGAGATGCCCATGTGCTTTTGCCCTCGCGAAAGTCGCTGTTGCTTGGTGCAGCTTGCAAATTATGCTGCCCTCTGAAAATTGTCCACCAACGCCATACCCATGCAAACCCCGTCTATAATGTCCGATCACGTAGGTGTAGTAATGTCTAGCGCTTCAGCTTCTCATCCTGGCTCGCAAGCAACGTATACACCGGCGCATCAAGCTTATCGCGCCCTTTCAGGAAATCCAGTTCGAGGATGAAAACATAGCCCATGACTGTGCCGCCGAGTTTCTTCACGAGGGAGCCGGCTGCAGCTGCAGAGCCACCTATCGTCGCTGTCAGCCTCCTATCATCCCATGCCAATTTCACATGTCAAAGACTCACCCGTCGCGATAATATCGTCCACCACCAGCACCTTCTGCCCACTCTTCACCGCACCCTCCTGCATCTCAAAGAAATCACTCCCATACTCCTTCACATACTCCGCGCTCTCACACGGGCCAGGAAGCTTGCCCCTCTTGCGCACCGGCACGAATCCAGCACCCAAGCGCAGCGCCAGACTCGGGCCAAACAAGAAGCCCCGCGCATCCAGTCCCACCACGATATCCGGCTTCCCTGCGCTGCCAAACTCCTTGGTAACGCTCAATTCCAGCGCGCGAATCAGGCCTTCGTGTGTCGTGGGGTTGGAAAAAATGGGCATAATGTCTTCGAACAAGATGCCCTTTTCGGGGAAGTCGGGGAATTGTCGGAGCGCAGATTTGAGGCTTATCTTAAGACTGGCGAGTTCGGCGGCGGGGGAGGGATGGGGGGCGGGCTGTCCTCCTTGGGCGGCATTGTCGAGCGTGGGGTCGGGTTTGTGTGCGGGTGGGTGCGCGGTCGTGGCGTCGCCCTTTACCGGTGTGCCTGCCGTAGTCGTGGTGTTTACAGGATGCGTCGAGTGTGTGGGAGTGTCGGACGGGGCGGACATGGTGAAGGGAAGAGGGAGTACAAGTAGGCTGGCGCGGCGGGGTGGTAATGCAAGGTGAGATCTGTGCGTTGCGTTTGTTTTTCGAGCTGTCAGATGAAAAAAAGTGTGTCTGGGAAACGGTCCGCACACCATGCGCTAGACGTGCGAGGCCAATCAAAGCGCGGCGAGCGGTGTCGTGGCGCGGAAATTATCCTGGCGCGTATCAGCGGCTTGACCGCTGGATACTGTGATGGTTGCCTGCACCTAACACCATTACGACTCGATGCGGCAGCTCCTAGCACACATTCCCGATAACATGTCTATGACTCTTCCCAACAAAAACCTTGTCGCCATACACCTCCTCCAGCACGTCTCGATTCGTAGACATGCAATCTATCCCAGCGTACGGGTGGTTACACTTGTGCGACACTTGTAGTCCATGTCCATATCCCGTCGGCGCTGCTGCCGAGCGACGCGTCCTTGCAGCCCTTTCACTCCACAATAAGCACGCCACCAGTCTGAGTAAGGGCTTCTAGCACGCCTTTTCAGCTTCCACGGACGCCACTACTCTTTATTTGATTGACAAGGACATATTACCCTGAGGTCTGGTACAAAGCAACGCATGGCGAGCACAACCGCGGTTGAACCGTTGGTGGTGTCTGGGTCTTTCCAACGTGTGGAGGATGAGGCTCTGCGCTAGGTGGGTCTAGTCTGAAGTGGGGCTGGAGGGGTGGATTCTTTGCATCCGCAGACTGCGTTATCTGGCGCGCGGATTGTCCCGAACTTATTTGGCGCAAAGCGACAGGTCAGTCCTTCACCGGTATGTGAAACCAGTGCCAGCGGCTCGAGAGCGTTGCACATCAGCATCAAACCAGACAACGACCGCGAACTCGAATCCGGATATTATACGCTGTGAATGGGACTTGCTCCCGTCTCGCACGAGAGAGTAGAACGCAATCTTCTACATCTCCTGCCTAGGGTTGTCTTGGCCTCTGTTCCTTGTTCCCGCCTTTTTCTAGTTCTGCTTTCGTTTTGTTCTGTTTCGTTTCTCACATCTCCGTCACTCTTCACCTTCGTTCGGTGCTGTGGGTGCAACACAATGGCTTTTCCTGACGGCGATGTGATGTTGTGCTTATCTATACTTAGGCCTGCGTGATTTGGATGTGGGATATTGATTGTCCTGTTCTTACAAGTCGATCGTTGCTAGCACGATAATATGTTGGTCCGACCACCTCGATCTATGTGGTCGGTTTCCACGTCTTACTGTTCTGCGAAGGTCTTCAGTGAGTTCGTTGTATCGTACTGCGCTTACGCATCAATCTGGTGCGGCTTGTTAGATTCGTTGTATGCAGAATTGGAGGTGCACCTTCGGGAGCTTGATGGATAATTTGCGCCACAACCACGCCACCGCATGCATTTTGGGAGGACCTCGGAAATCACCATAACGCACTACCAACAGACAACAGCTTCCGGATCAGACTTTGCGCATACATACACGTACCTGCTAATGCAACAAATCGATCTGTAGCAAGAAACTCAAAGCAAGTTACAATCACTCAAGAACAAGCTTCGCCACATCGTCACCACCGGACCCTGCTCCGGCTCCTCGACCGTACCACAATTCCACCACAACTCTCCCCACTTTCCAACGTCGTTATAATCTGCCTGATCTCAAACCAGTTCCCAGCATCTACCAATACTAAGAACGAACACATCATACCCGCACTTATGACCAAATCAACCCCACCAACCACCGCACTCCACTCATTCCCACGCCCCCCCATCCCACGCTCAACCTACAAAATCACACCCCTCGCCTCACAACCCGACGACAAGTTCACGCCGACAGAGCTAATTGCGTATATACAGCACTGGGTCGAGAGTAAGACAGAGGCGTGTACGGTACGTAACTGGTGATGGGTGATGAGGTGGCTGATGGATTTGGTTAGTTTGAAGTCTCGGACGATGGGAGGAGCGTTACGATTACGCATTTGATTGAGTCGGTGAGGGAGTGGATGGAGAGGAAGTTTGAGGGGAGGATTGGAGTGGAGGTTGTTGGGGGTAGGGGTGAGGATGGGGATGGCGGTGGTGGGAGGGTGGGATGAAGGGCGGATAACTGGCGGGGATGACATGGAACGAGGTCTCTTCGTCACAAGGTACGAATCAGCCTTGGTGCGGTGTGCCAAGTTGCCATGTTGAAGGATTTGTAGGATGAAAGAGATGAATTTAACTAGTGTTTGCGCCGAATTACTTGTACGAAAGGGGAATCTTGGTTAAGTAGCACTCTCGTTATAGTCGGTGCAACAGCACTTACAATCGTCGAAAGTCTGTGTTAACTATCTATGAAATCTATACGAGCCTTCGATATAGTGTGGACAAGATTTCTGGAGCGGTGGCTTGCTCTTGGCGCTTAATCTAATAGTAAGTAATTATTGCGGCAGTGGCGTTACGGATTAGTTAGCTCTTTACTGGAAAGGGATTGCGCTGGCTTACACATCGATGTATCGGCCGCTACTTTGTATGTCGATGCTAGCATAAACACTTTGTTACATAGCATTATTTTCCTGCTGAAGCATCTTGCCGGTGTGTTGAAGGAAAGTCTGTGGTCCCTGATTCAAACTAGTAGTCGATTTGTCAAGTTTCACGTCCAAGCCCGTCCCATCCTTCCGCTCGCGAGAAGTAATCAATTGAACTATAGCGTGGCAGATATAAAAGGCCAGTGTCGAACTTTCTTCCCTCTTCCCTTTTCCTACCACAAATCTCGCGCGACCATCACCCCGTAATCATGCTGTTCAGCACGCTCATCCCAGCCATCTCCTTCACTGTACGTCTCCCACTCACTCGATACCAGTCCCCTCATTAACCCCAACCCAGGCCGTCATCAAGCTCCCAGTACTTCCCAACCATCTACACGCCTACCCCACCCCACTAATCAGCACCACAGATCTCCCTAGGCAATATCTCATCCGGCGGAACACTAACCTACGCCGACCTCATCTCCGGCACATTCGAATCCGAGCCCAATGTAAGCTCCTCGATAAAAGAGACCCCACTACCAATCGCACGTTAAAACTCCACAGTTTCACCCCGTCGTCAAAGGCAAAGCCATCCGCGGCGGCGACTACATCTCCATCGACCCTCCCTCATCCCCGCCCTCCGCCCCAATACTCCGCCTACACCTCGACGGCCTGATCGAGACGTCAGACGACCCGCCAGCATACATACACATCCAGGCCACTGGCGCCGAAGTTGGAACTCCGGAGGTCCTGGCTGTTATTAGCGGAGCGCCCGGTGCGAAAGCGGTCAAGTATGGGGATTTCCAGGCGAGTTCGAGTTGGACGTTTACGAGTGGGAATGCGAAGTACAGGGAGTTGAGCAATGCGGTGTATGTGGGGAGTACGAGTTTGAGGGCGGGTGGGGAGAAGGGGACGATTGTGGTTGGGTTTCGGATTGCGAGGGTGGAGAGTGTGGGGACTGGGGTTGGGGTTTGATGGGGTGGTTTGGTGGAATGGAAGAGGAAATTTGGGAATCGCCTCGTTGGCTTAGTAGCCATCAACGACCTCAATGCGTTCCGCACAAATATCAATATTTAGGATACGATCTAGTAGTGTATCTAGAGCGTCATTTCTAGCCTGCGACCTTGTACATCAAGCACATGATTAGAGGACGAATCTCGTCTCGATGACCTACATAACAGATAGCCTACAGATGGTGTCATAACATGTTTACTTTCGCAGCTCCGTCGTACGTCTACCGCTCAACACCATCCCGTCTCTACACACCATCGCCGCTAGCAACAGTAAGTCTCTAGTTTACACACGCGTCACACTACCCAAACTCCTCGGGAGACCATCATCTTCGCCTTCGCTTATTCCCGGGGCATCGCAGGTGAGTACCTAAAGTGAGTATCCAAAGCACACCAAGATAACGGAGCCATCTCCGCTCCAACAGCTTCGAAACATGTGAGCGTCTTTACCCCACCGCTCCCGTCAACTGTCACCTGTCAACCGTTCTCTCCACCATCCCTCTCAAACCCACCCCTGTTCACAATGTCAACAGTAACTTTCGACACCCTAAAGCGAAGCGATACCTTCAAAACCTACCTCGCAAGCCCCACCCCATCCCCTTCCACTCCCATTCCCATCCCTAATCACACCCACAGGCAACCCCAAACCCCACCCAAAAACCCACCTTCGAAAAATTCATCGACTCACTCAAAGGCACTGGCGTCAGGGTTCGTTTGTCTCCGCAGTGCAGTGGTGAATAAGTATGCTGAGTCGTTACACGTAGGCAGAGCGCGACGACAAAAGCGAGGGATACCGCTTACACGGCTTGACGGACGAGCAATTGGACGAGGCGGTTACGCGGTGTTTTGGGAGTGTGAAAGTTTTTGAACATGAGTTTGGGACGATAAGGGCGGAGGAGGGGAAGTAATGGAACTGCTTCCCATGTCTGACACGCTCTGAATTCCAGCACTCTCGAGGTCATTCACAGCACCTCCACTTGTACCCATCTCGATCCATTCACTCTCTTCTCCACCCAATGTCCCAATTGATAGCGCACTCCCCGCTGAAAAAAAATAACCCCCCACTTCGGCCCGACTATGACAAAATCCCGCATACTGAATACAAATCCCCATGCCCGACTCTCGGTA
>Ga0265780_10001690_pt1 | contig 30619 bp, 25 predicted proteins | sample P1T30metagenome_FD_192432 | JGI IMG/M metagenome (GOLD analysis project Ga0265780, IMG submission 192432) | Plant litter microbial communities from East Loma Ridge, Irvine, California - P1 T30 | ecosystem: Environmental > Terrestrial > Plant litter > Unclassified | place: USA: California... | reverse complement strand
GACGGCGAGGCCTGGGTGCGTGTGCAGGCGATCCCCGATTATGGCATGGCGACCATATGGGACGCCGATATTCTGATATGGGCTGCATCCACGCTAAACCGTATGAAGCAGCAGGGTCTGAATGATTTGCCGCGCACGTTGACGACAACACCCTATGACCTTTTACGGGCGATCAAGCGCGGCACAGGCGGCAGAGACTATCAGGAACTGCAAGCCGCACTGCTCCGGCTCCAGACCACTTCCATTACGACCTCGATCCGCGCAACGACACGCCGGCAGAAGGCCGGCTTCAACTGGCTCGATAGCTGGACGTTCGACACGGACGCCGAGACCGAGCAACCACGGGGTATGACGTTGACTCTGTCGGACTGGGTTTATGAGGGTATCGTCAACGAGAAATCGTTGCTGACCATGCACCCCGACTATTTCCTCCTGTCCGGGGGGCTGGAGCGAGCGCTGTATCGCATTGCGCGCAAGCATGTCGGATCGCAACAGGGTGGGTGGTTATGTCGGGTAGAGGTGCTGCGCGACAAAACCGGTAGCGATGCCCAGCCCAAGGAGTTTAATCGGATGCTTCGACGGGCGATCGAGGCCGACCAGCTCCCCGATTACATGATGGAACCGGCAGAAACGGCCGATAAAAGCGCTGCCGTCATGTTCAGGCGTCGTGGCGAGGCCGAAGCGATGGCCCTCGCTGAGCGGACGCGGGCGGAGGAAGATCGACGCGCTCGATTCGATGCTGATCGCCGGCGTACCGAGCAAGTAGACGCCAAGATGGACCATCTTGCAGGCCGGCGATGACTATCGGGGTATCACCCACCGTCGGTAAAATTATCGGGGTATCACCCACCAAGAACGTCAGCCCCCGGACCTTAACCGACAGCGTCTAAGTTCGCTGGACTGTCCAACCTGTGGATAACCAACTCCAAAAGCCATTTTTCACATCAACAGGCTCGGGGTTTCACACACTATCGCTTCGGGGGATCACCCACCACACTATCGGGGGATCACCCACCGAACGACGGGGTATCACCCACCGCGGCCTCCCGTAACATGTTCAAAACAGGCGACAAATCCCGCTTTTGAGAAGCTTAACCTTCTTAACAGTTCATATTTAACAGAATCTCTAACCCAAATGAGCAGACTCGAGTGAGATAAGAAAAGACTGTGGAATTGATCCTAAGGATCAATGCGCTTTTGCTCTATGCCGGCTAACGCCGTCACAAGGCGGCCTGACGGCCGCATGCTTTCGAAAAAGAAAGGCGGATTTGACGGTGTGTACCTGCATCGTTCCGTAAAAGGGCAGGGTCGTGCGAGTAGCAGCTACACAGGCTTCCGTACCGTAATGTAACAATCGTATTATGCATCAAGACAGTACGTCTGATTTCAGGCTAACCACGCGTGTCGTAATAATCGTCCCGCGCTGGCATCGCAGCGACCTTCTCCGCTTCCGGTGCATCCGTAAGGATCTGCGGCAGCTATCCAATCAGCGCGCGTTCGTCTCAGCGATACCCAACATCCACAGGAGCTGCAGATAAGGAACGGGTTGGCCTGAACGCCCTTCGCCGATCATGGTCATCCCTAACGCCGGCGTGTCAGGCGACGGCAAGGTTGCGAGGCTGCCAAGGCGAAAGGGGAGGGTAGCGAGAGTCTTTTGGCGTTGATCCTTGAAGGCGATCACCTGGGTACGCTGAGCGTCGTCGTCGGCAACCCACAGGCCCACCCAGGCATAATCCGGACTAAACGCCTTATCAGCCGCCACGAAATGGTATCCGGCGACCACAGGCATGCTGGAAGGCTGGTCGGGAACATACCCCTCCCTGTAGCCGCTGCCCACGATCCGACCATTCGTGAGCGCGTCGACGCCGTTCTTGCCCCAGCGATAATCCCAGCCAAACCAGCAGCCCGACGATCGGGAATGGATCGGACCGGGGGACAGATCAAAGTCGGCGAAACGGGGATCGTCGGACCGCAACGTGAAGCCCCATTGGTAGCGGATCGAACCCACCCGAGCCTCCCCGGGCGCCGGCCAACCGTTACGAACTACATACGCGCCGCCTGCAGCTTCCACGGTTATCTTGGTCGCTGAAATGACGACCATGTCAGCCGGTGCTGTTGGAACGGGACAAGCAGGGGCGAGAGCAGCAGCGAACGAAACGATGACGGACAGCATGGGCAAATCTACCTAATCGGGCTTGTGCGTGAGCCGGCGCGGGCGCCGCGGTGCGCTGGCATTTTGGTCCATGGCGGCTGCGATGAGTTCTTCGGTGGAGAAGCCCTCGAAAGGTTTGAGATCCGCTGGGCGGGTAATGGCGGCTACGAACCGTGCGACCAGTGCAGCGAGCTCGGGTTCGGAGCGAGCAGCGTTCAGGAGTGCACCGCCCAGGATGATCTTGCGGCGGGTATCGGCGCGTCTGGAGTGATCGACGGCGAGACGTTTGAGGCGTTGGGAGAGGGCTTGGGCGCGTTCGATTTTGCGCTCTACAATTTCGACTTCACGGAGCAGCTTGGCGAGTTTGGGATCGGCGGTTGGAGGCTGTGCCATGGTGGATCCTTGCCAAAATACGGGCCAGGTGTAGACAGAGCGTATGACGGAAGGAAGTAGAGAAAGCGCAAAGATGCAAACTCTGCGAGTTTGCCGCCCCTGGCGGGGCGTTTGCGGCAGGGCGATCCCTGCACCCCAGCGGCCTGATGGTCCGCACAGGGCTTCGCGCCCCGTACCCCGGCAAGGGGGCTGCGCTGCCCCCCTGCACCCCTCGCGGTAGTCGTCGTCTGTCATGATCGCCGTGACCGCCATGCCCCATGTCCGCACCAGCCCCGTGCAGCGCAGCCGGGGCGACAGTGCGGTGGCGGCAGCCGCCTATCGGCACGGTGAGCGGTTCACCGACGAGCGCACCGGCGAGATCCATGACTTCCGGGCGCGGGGCGGCGTCGAGGATGGCTTCATCGTCACGCCGGAGGGGGCTGAATGGGCCCAGGACCGCTCGGTTTTGTGGAATACCGCTGAGCATTTTGAACGGCGCAGCAACTCACAGACGGCCCGCGAGTATATCGTCGGTTTACCTCATGAGCTGAACAAGGAAGAGCGGCGCGAGGTTGCCGAGCAGTTCGCCCGCGAGCTTGTCCAACGCTACCGGGTCGCGGTCGACGTGGCCTTACACACGCCGAGCCCGGACGGTGATCAGCGCAACTGGCACATGCACGTGCTGACCACGACGCGAACGGTCGACGCCGACGGGTTCGGGCAGAAAACCCGTGAGTTGGACGACCAGAAGCAGGGTCCCAAGGAGATACTGGCGCTGCGCGAACGGCTTGCCCAGATCCAGAACGATGCGCTGGAACTGGCGCAGGTCGAACGGCGGGTCGATCACCGAAGCCATGCGGAGCGGGGTATCGCCCAAGAACCGCAGAAGGAGCATTTCGGGCGTGAGATCACGGCCGAGCGCCGTGCCGTTGCGCAGGAGATGGCGGCGATCCGCGACGAGCTGCAGGCGATGGGAATTGGCGCGGGGACCCTGCGGAGCGACGATCCGCGCATGCAGGCGCGCGACGCGGCCAGCGCGATCGACAACTGGGTGGAGCAAGCGCGTGTGCTAGCGCAGCAGATGCGCGAGCAGGTCCGGCAACAGGTCGAGCGCGCCGCTCAGGTGGCGCGTGAGGTGGTGCAGGGCATTGGCCAGAAAGTCGGGCAGGTGCTCGGCAGCGTTCAGGAGCGCTTTGAGCGGATCAATCTTGAGCGTGAGGCCGAAGGGTCTTCGCAGGCGGGCAGGGAGGCTCCGTCAGACAGATTCAGACGCATCGAGCAGGAAAGGGCGGCCCAACCGCCAGATGTGCCCCTGACGGCCGCTGAGCGGCTCGCACGGGCCGAGCAGGTCGGTCAGGCTAGCGGACCGCAGCGCGCGGTCGGAGAAAGGAGCGATCTGTCTGCGCGGGGTGAAAAGCCGAGCGCAGGGTCAGACGAGCCACCGAAGCCACGCGGGCAGCGTGAGTGATCATCGGCGCGGGCGAGGCGGCACCCAGAGGTAGGTCGGCAGCACCGAGTCCACTTCAGCGAATTTGACGACGCCGCAACGGGTGGGGAGGTTCTGGATCTCGCTGGGCAAAAACAGTTCGCGTTTGACGTGTTGTTCCGACGTCGAGGTACTCTGAGTAACCTTACCGGCGCTGCGCGACTGCGAGGTGGCATAGCGCACCTCACGATATTCGGTCATGCCGAGGTCGTCCGATATGCGTCTGGCGAGGCCGGCGCTGCTGCAGCGGAAATAGACCTTGTTCGAGAACGTGCTGAAGATCGTATCGGCGTCGTAGACGCCGTAGGTCGATTTGAGCTGGGCATCGTCCTGAATGATGCCGACCCCGCAAATGTCATATTTGCGCAGACGCGCGCCGAGCTTGGACAGATTGGGGATGAGCCCCATCGAGTTCAGCTCGTCGATGATGATCCAGGTCCGGTGCCCGCCGGGCTTGCCGCCTGCATCACGACGCTCGGTTGCGGCGTTGATCATGATGTCGATCCAGCTGGCGATCGCAGGCTGGCAGCTTGCCGCCTCCAGATCGGTGTAAGGCAGCCAGAGCCAGCGGCGTTCATCGGTCGCATTCATGTAGCGCCGAACCGAAAAGTCGCCGTCAGGTCCGCGCTTCCAGGCCGACAGGCTTTCGTTGATGTTGTTACGCACGCTGTTCAGATATTCCTCGCCGCCTTCGCCGAGCGCGATGGCGGCAGGGGTGCCCTCGAGCAGCTCGAGCAGCTGGTCGGTCGACCAGACCGTGGCGATCTCGAGCAGCTTGCGGTTGTCCGCTGCGCTCCCAACCGCCTCGCATAGCGAGGTCATGAAATCCTGGGCTTTGCGCTGCCAGGTGCCGGCCGGGCCGTTCTGGGCCGGGATCATCGACTTGATCAGCGAGCCCCATTCGGTCTCATTCCGAACCTCGTTGCGCAGCGACCAACCGACGGACTGCGGATCGACAGGTGACAGGATCAGATCGTCAGGGTGGCGAAAGCCAGGGCTTAAGTCATAACCGGCATCGACGCAGATCACGCGATCGCCCCGGCGCCTGAGATCGGTGAGCAGTTCGCGCAGCGCCACGGTCTTGCCCGTACCGGGCGATGCGGCGATGAGGGTGTGCAGGGTTTCGCTCGAATAGGGCATCGGGATGCCTGCCATCCGCACCAGGCCAGCATCGACGCCGGCCGCGGCGATCTTCATGACGGCCGCATCGCCGCGCGCGGTTGCTCGCGAGATCTGGCGGGGTTGAACCTTGGCGTCCTTGCTTACCGCTCGGATGTGACGGCCTGACGGCCCGCGCAGGCGTAAGCCGATGCTGCTCGCGATTGCCGCGAGTTTGCCGTGCGATGTCTCGATCTCACGGACAACAAGTGCCCGAACGAACCGGGCTGCGTCCTCGCGCTCGACCAGTTTGGAGCCGCGTTCATGATGGCGCTCGGTACGGGTTGCGGGTTGGGCGGCGCGAATGGCTGCCACGACCAGGCTGAACGCGACCGCTACGCCGGCCAGCGCGCTGGCAGCGAGGCGAGGGGCCAGTGCATGGGTGATGTCGTATCCGCGCCACCACAAGGCGGTCTGCGACCAGAAGAGGTGGGCATAGCCGAGCCAGCCGTCGGCCTTGGCGTAATTGAACCAGGCGAGGGTCGAGGCAAAGGGGTTCTGCTGTGTGGTCCACCACCAGGGTGGCACTGGGTTCGCCGGCGCATAACCGAGCCGGGATATGCCGCAGACCAGCGGAAAGACGAGGGTCGGGGTGCCGAGCAGCGCGACGAATGCGAAGCAGACCACGCCGATCTTTTGGCCTTTGGTCATGTGTCAGCGTCGTCGTCGAATGTACCCCAGTCGGCGAGACCGTCGGGCAGCCAATTGGGTCTTACTGCTGCCGGCACGCATCCAACGCTTTGCCACTGCGCCACGGAGATCCGCTTGCCGCGAGCAAGCGGTGCGCTCAGTTCGACCCGATCGAACATCTCTTTGCTGTATTCGGATGGCGGCATGTACGTATAGAAGGTGATCGCCGGCAGTTTCTTGGCGAAGAACCAGCGCCGCCCAGTCCACTGGCTTACTCGTTGCCGCAAAAACTCTCCGATGAGTATCTCGCAGGCGTTGATCGCGCCCATCGAGAGCTTGGCAGTTTGCATGGCGACATGCATGCCGTCGTCGCCTTCGTACACGATGTAGTGCGCATGAACGTCGATAGTGGTGCGATAATAGTGTGAGGGAATGGTGACTTCCCACGTCGTGCAGTTCGCAAAATCAAAGAACGGCGAAAACCCATTTGCTTTCGATAGATCGAGCATGTTGCGTGCCATGTTCTCAATCTTCAATGGCTTACTATGGATCCTATAGGCCGCTTTCATCAGCTGCCGGACGTCGCTAAACGCATGAAGATCGGGGACGATCACCGGCGCGGCTGAACAGAACGTCTGGTTTAGCCACGCCATCGCATCTTCAAAGGTGCGGTGCTGGTAGGTGTCTAGGCAGAGCATACAAAGCTGGTGTGCGGCTTCCCATTCCACATTGGCCTTGGCCAGGTCGGCCCGCTCTGTGTCGGTAAGATCCGGCAGGCGACCCAGCAACCTAGCTTTCACCGCCCATGCAGCTTCCCGACGCGTGTTCGCGTCGTTGTGCAGCTGCTCCCAGTTTGCGTGATAGTCAGGGTTGGGCTTTGCCGGCGGGTATGGTGGCGGTGTGGAGGCGTTCATCGTGCGCATTGAGGGTCCTATGTGCTTCGTTGAGGACAAGGGATTTGATGAGGTTGCCGAGATCGTTGCCGGACAGGCCGATGGCGCGGTCGATCAAAAGCTTTTCGGCAAGATCCAGCGGAATGGCTGGAATGAAATGATGATAGGCAGCACTGTGAGATATTCCCGACGCCACAAGCTGCCGAATGACGTCGGAGGCAGTTTCGCCAGCATCCACGCGGCGTTGGATGATGTCATCATCTCTATACGGAAAGCGAACCTGCCGCGGCACGCCAAGATATTCGTCCCGTTCCTTGGTCATGGCCGATTATTTGCCGTCGGTGAAGGGCTTTCAACCGCTAACTTGTATACAGACCGTCGATCCCGCGAGCCGATATGATCGGAAGCCTAGCAGAGCACCGCACTTTTAAAGGCAGCGCGTAGCACGCGAGAGCAATCAGCAATAAATAGGTTGACAAACGTACACACAAAAGGCATTTTCTATCATGCCTAGCATAATCTTCTCTGGCTTTGATTGGGACGAGGGAAACCTGGAGAAATGCCAGAAGCATGGGGTGACCGTCGAAGAGATCGAGAGCGTGTTCGTAGGCACGCCGGCGATCGGACCGGATGCGGCACATTCCACGGCCGAAGCGCGGTTTTTGGCGATCGGGACGGCGCGAAGCGGCCGGTACGTGTTTCTAGCTTTCACCTGGCGCGAGCGGGACGGTGCCCATCTCATTCGCCCTATCAGCGCCCGCTACATGCACGCCAAGGAGGTGCAGCACTATGAACGACGATAAGTCCCTTCCGCTGTTTTCCAGCGACGATGAGGCCGAGGCTTTTGTGGGGTCCGCTGACCTTACCAGGTATGATCTTTCGGCGCTCACGCCGACGCGGTTCGAGTTTTCGAGCAAGGATGCGCGGGTGAACATGCGCTTGCCTGCCGAGCTATTGGACGCGGTCAAAGCCACTGCTGCCCGCAAGGGCATGCCCTATCAACGCTTCATCCGGCAGGCTTTAGAGCAAGCTTTGCACGGATAGCCAATTAGCCAGTACAAGTGTCATACTGCTCGATTTAACACCGTAGCGCCCCTATCGTTGGTGTGAAGCGCAATGGCCGTATGGGACGCTGAGTTTTTGATTTCGGTCGTTCGTTGCTGCTTTTTCTGGCAGGGCAGGGGCCTACCTGACGTATACGGGTTGTCTTCCGACATCTATGTTGGGGGGAACCAACCTTCCTTTGGCCCATCAGCCCGTTTCGTCGTTGGGGTGACGGGCGGTCCAACGCCAAGGTGCATCGCGCAGAGCGGGAGGTAGAGTTGAGATTGGCGATGCCTTGACCTTCAGGCTTTTCGCATGATCACGTAGGTCACGAAGATATTGTTCGAAGCGCGGTATCTCAAGATCGACAGCCAGCCAATCTAGGAGCGAGGGACACGGCAGGCGTTCCGGATGGGTTTGGTGCTCCTTGGCTAGCTTACTGGCTCGCCAATTCATACTGCGCGACTGCATGAAGAGCCCCGAAAGCGAAACCCCTGCAGCGATAATCGCATCGCGCTTGCTACCCGCCAATTCCAATGTTGATCCCACTCCTTCTGTGGCCGCGATGACTGCGGACAACCGGCTGACAAAGTCCTCAATCTCTATGGCGGGTTGCCCGGCAGCGTCATGAAGAAGCTGTGCATGCTCGTTCGGATCGATCAGACGTTCAGCCGCTATCGTCGGATCGACCCACGCTGTTCGTTGCGCTCTGAAATTTCGAGCATCCCAGATGGTCGCCACCGCCGAACTGGACTGCGCCTCGACGATTGGAATATGTGCGACCAGACGCATCGTTGCTCCCAGCGCCTGAGAGCGAGGCTTGTCTTCGACTGTGCGCTCGGGGCGGATATCGGCGATGATAAGCGCATTCTCGTTTGGACCGAGCGCGCCGCGTTGAGGGCCATTAGACAGGATGCCGGGGGCAGCCCCGTGATATGGATTGGGCACGACCATACCGTCGCCGCGGGTTTCCCATCCACCTTGACCTACAAAGCAACTGCCGCCGGTTACACCAGGGCCGGAGCCATTACAGAAGGCCGTTACGATACCGCTGGCCAGATAGGCGCTTTGGGCAAAGTAGTGGTAGTCGGCGTCTCGGGTGGTAGCGCAGGTAACGAATAGCAAGCTTCGGCGCGGCTTGTAGCCGTCCACACCGCTGAAGATCTTCGCCGCCTCCTTGGCGTCTTTAACGATTTCATCCAGCCACCACTCAACTCCGCCGCTATCGACCTTATAACGAGCCGCGCTCGCAGCGAGGTGTCCAGCGATAGAGATCCAGTTTAAAGGGCCGTTGAAAACGAATAGTTCACTGCAGATGAGTTCATTTATAAAGGACTCAATACGCTGCACAGAGCGACTCTGCGCCATCAAAGGTTGGAGTGTCTGATTGTGCGGTTTGAACTCTTCAGCCATGCCGATCGAAGGGTACTTCTTCTGGCGATGTCGAATTCCCTCGATCAACTTCTGACGAAAGATCGGTGCCTCGTCAGCGATGTTGCCCCCAGATAAGCTGATAGGCGCCCCCGGTTGGGTTTCACGGAAGACCACACTGAAGTGAGTTTCCATCGGGCGGGCCTCGACTTTGGGTGCGTCAAGGGCAATCGGCTGATAACGGCCATCGGCAAGAGTTAGCGCAAAGCCCGGTTGTTGGCGGAAAGTCCCCGCCCAAACAGATACTCGGTATTTTCGGTCACGGCAGTACCGCTCTATCCAACTTACCGTTTCTGGATGAGCAGAGTATTCAGGTAGAACGAGCGCTTCGACGCCTAGATTATGACAGCATGCCAGTACCGAAGCCAGCACTTGACGACGGCGATGCTCTTCGAAACTCAGCCGGTAGTCAACAACGCCGGCATCGATACGAAGATCTCGGTCGAGGAACTTCCCATCAACGACGTATTTCGGAAAAGCTTCGTCATTGTAGCTGTCCAGGAAGTCGTACTGCAGGATTGCCACGCGGCCGTAGCCGGAAGCCTCCAACCCGGCGCCAGTTCCCCGAACCGCCCAAGCGCGGTTCTGACGCTCCTTGAAGGACGCCATAAGATTTCCACCGCTTGGCGATGGCGATGGCGATGGCGATGGCGTTCCGGACGGCGGACTTGGTGGCGAGGCGGTTGGGTCAAAACCGACATCGGGAACGTCGGCCTCGTCCGTTGCCGCGGAATTGACGACGTGGGAGGCGCGTTCCTCCAGCGGGGGCGGTTCTATCGTTGAGATGGATTCGGGCGTTTCGACCGTTGGCGCCTCGGCCTGCGACCCTTGCGCGCTTTCGGGAGGCTCATTGAGGCTGGAAGCCTCCGCTAGTTGAAGTCCGGTGATCTTTGAAAGACTCTCAGACAACACCTGAAGTAAAAGAACGTCGCGGCCATCTGTGAGCATCGAACATGGGTTAAAGCGTCGGTCACCTTGAGCCACCGTTTCGGTACGGTCGAGCCGCTCTGACGTGGTGGCAGTGAGCGTGCAACGCCACCAGGGCAACTCATAACGGTCGCCGTCCGCGGTAAAGAATTCGGCGGTGCGCTCGCCGATGCTCAGCGACCGGAGCGGTGCGGGATCAATGACCTGCACTACACCCGCCGCACTCCGTACAGCATTGAGCGCCGTTTTAGCCGCAGCGATGGCCTGATGAAGGCCGCCTCGATCAAGGGTGGAAGTCAGCTCCCAGGGCCAGATTTCGGCCTCCGCAGGCGAGGCGCTTTCCGCTAGACTGAGCAGGCGGGCGGCCAGGCTCTTCAGCGGCACCGCGGCGCTGGTGTCGGTCAAAGGGAAGAAGCCTGGCCGCAGAGGGGGCCCGTCCTCGCCAGCGAACGCCTCCATACGGAAATCTAAAGCGCCCGCCATTACTGCTAGCACAGTGAGCCAACCGGCGGTTGAAATTCGCTCCAGCGCGGCGCGACCCTGGAGGGCTCGCATGCCTAAGGCTTCGCCCAAGGTCACGAATAGGTCGCGCGCCTGCCAGTCGCTCTCATAGGCCCAGGGATCTTCGGAAGATCGTCGATCAGCACGGACCCGGGCTTCGCCGTGTCCAAACCTTGGATCCACTAGCAACATTGAGCCGAAGCCGCCGAGCGCGGCTAGATCGGGCCGCACCCGACCAAGGCGCTCAAGGCCTTGCGGGCTCAAGCGGGCCAGGATGGCCAGAACGGTATCGCGCAGTTCTAGCCGTAGGGAGGCAAGCTCGAACCCAAGCGCAGTGGTGGCCAGCGCCTCACGGCATCGGTCTTCCTCGGCCAGAGCCGCCCAGCTGGTCACGGTATCAGCAGCGCGCATGAATGCGCGCGAAGGCCTTGCGAGATCGGCACGAATGTCCGCTTGCGCGAACAGGCCTTCATCGTCGCCAGTGCGGAGACCGCCACCACCAACCGCTTCTAAGAACCTCGCCCACCCGCCCGGAACGTCCACGGCGTTACCAAGCCTCATGCGGCTTCGCATGGCACGACCGGACAGCAGGAACTCGAGCGCGAGCGGTCCCACGCGCTCCTCACTGCCCGAGGCTTCACGCAGCGCCTTGATGATCCGCTCCAGCGCCCGCGGGATGGTCCCGGTCGCCAGTGCGGCTGAAACCTGAGCGTCACTGATCCACCGACCGCGCAAGCGGGAAAACGCGGTTCGCTTCAGCCGCGCTTGAAGCAACCGGCGTTCGCGTTGCACAGCCGCCGCGTCTTCTTCGGCTTCAGTGTCTTGGGGAATAGCGAAAAGGTCAGAAACGGACTGGCCGATCCGCCAAAGCTCCGCGCCAGCGTGGGGGGAGCGTTGAAGGGCAAGACCATCTCCTCGGCGCTCAAAGATCAGCCGCTCGCATTGATCTCGCGCGATATTCCAGGAAAGCGAGAAGTAGCCCGTAGAGGTCTCTTCCGCGGTGCGCACGATCGGCCCAATAAGGGAAAAAACGTTGACTAGCGGCCTCCTGGGTCCGCTGGCATGGCCATAGCGTTGCACCAGCCCTTCGAAGACATCGGCGATCGTCGCCAGATCGTCATCGATGAGACGGCCGTGCGGCCCGAGGAGAAATCCTAGATTTAATGGAAGGGTGGCGGTCCAGCACGGCATGTCGCCAACGGGGGTCCCTGGCGACCAGACGAGGTCTCCCGGCAGCTCTGCGAGCGGATCATCTACTACGGCTGTAAATACGGCGTGAATGCGACGTTCGCGCCCGCTTTGGTAGCAGAACAACCCCGGCTGACCAGGCAGTGGAGGAACGGGCAGAATGACCGCGTTCGGGATGACCGTCTGGAAAAGGCGCTGCCGTCGCCCCAACGCCTCGTTCAGGCCCGGCCCCGCAGCCAAGGCCAGCAAGGCGGGCAAGGCGTTATCCGGGACGAGATCAGCCTCCGTCGCCGCGCCGGCAAGCGCGCGGAAAGTGGCTCTGACTTGGTTGGAGCCGTCCGCGGCCAAGCCTGGAATTTGACCAAACGCTGATTCGGCGAGCGTGCTAACGGCGGTGAACAGACTTGGCACTGACAAAGCTTCGGGTTTAGCGCCCGCACGCCCGCCTTCGACCTGAGCGCCAGCGGCGATTACGTGCAGGAGCTCATCGAACTCCAGTGCGTTGCCGGTAGCCAGCGGCGCGTCCAGCCCATCGGGGCAAAACGTTCGGAGCCAGCCGATGCGTATGATTGCGGCGCCCGGCGTCGCAGGCGCACGGATTTTTTCGCGCGCTTGGATCTTGAGCGGCGCAATGGTCTGGGTAAGGCGAAGTGTGCGGGCAGCTCGCTCCTCGACGCCCGCCCGTTGAATTTCCAGCTGAGCTCCGAGCTCGGTTCGGACTACCGCTCGGTTCGGTTCAGCGATCAGCGCGGCTTCCAACCGGGTGAGAAGATCCTCGTTCAAGATCCAGTCGATCAGCTTGGCCTTCGCCGCAGCGATGGCGTCCCGGACGCTCGGGGAGAAGGTCGGGTTGGCCTCGGGCGCGCCGCTGACCAGACGCTCCAAGCCCATCAACACCGCAAGGTATTCTCGCGACGCCAAGAGTGCGCCGCCCACAGCAGTCTTCGCCCCAAAGCGGCCAGGCGAAGCCGGGTTGGCACCCCGTATCGGCGTCAGCAGGGTTGTGGTGTGCAGAATGAAGTTGTCTGTAGCCGACGGAGAACCGCCGGCTACAGGATCGTCTTGGGCGTCAAGGCTCGCGCGTAGCAGGACCCGGCGAGCGATGTGGCCAAGGTCAGGCGGCCGCAAGGCTTCTGCCTGGGACACCTTCAGGATTAGAGCCTCGAAGTCCTCGCGCGGCGTCTGCTCCGGGTCATCAAGCGCAATCCAGTGAAGGACGCTTAGCGCGGTTCGACGGTCGAGTGAGGGAATGTCAGCCCAACTGGTCCGCAAATCTGCCACCGGGCTCGGCTGATCCTCGAGGTCGCCATAGGCCATGAAGCCCGCCCCCCGTCGCTCGACCACCCAATTCCGCGCCTCTTCGGCGGTCATGGGAGCCAGATGTTCGGACTTTTCGTTGAGTTCGAGCCCTAGCGCTTCCAGCTTGGCTTCAATCTCGCCGCGTAGACCGCGCAGGTCGTCGGGCGAGCGTGCGGCGATGACGATATCGTCGACATAGCGAGCATAGGCAGCGCCACACGTACGCGGTCCTTCTTCCTCGGCGGCTTCAGCGTCCAGTATTCGCACCCGCGCCTCGAGCGCCTTGTCCAGATCAAATAGGACTATGTTTGCTAAGTAAGAGCTCAACACCGGGCCCTGCGGCAGGCCTTTAGCCCCGCCGCCGAGATGGTGGGCAATATTTCCCGATCCGGGGCTGACATAGGCATAGCCCTGATCGCCGGGGCCGAAGCTATGGTCGAGTAGCCAACGCAGCAGCGTTGCATGACGATCGCCAGCCTGCGTCCCAAGTCGAGGCGCAATGTTGAGGAGTCTCAACGTCTCATCGCTTGGAAGCGCCTGATTTAAGACGCGCGCTACCGCATGGCGCGGCACGTGGTCGTAGAAGCCCTTGATATCGAGACGAGCGACATAGATGAGGTCACACTGCATTCGCTCGATCCGCCCACCAATGTGGCGGATGAAGCTGTTCCAGCAGTCCAGGAAAGGCCGGAACATATCGCGCCGGCGGGTTCGATCCGGCCGTTCTTCCAAGGCGCGCATATCGATTTGATAGGCGAAGCTGACCGCTGTCTCAGGTCGGGTTGCACCCGTAACCACTAAGTTCTGCTGGTCGGACCAGTACCGTACAGCCGGGATTTGTTCGGCCACTTCTCGGTTGTCGGGGCGCACGCGAAGCAGTTCGCTCAGCACGTACTGCTGCTGTACTGCGTCCTCAGGGCATGGACCGCACTTTAGACGCGGCGCACCGGAGTCTTTAGCCTCGAAATGAGCAAGATAGGGGCGCCGGGGCCCCTGCGCCTCGCCTAACCAGGTGTCGATCACCGGAAGAAAGGCGGTGGCGCCCTCGTCGATACGATCCCACGCGGCGATATCGACGGGATATTCTCGCGTGTCGGCCGACTCGCGCGCAAGCACCATGGCGTGCAACAGATTGGCGTCTGCGCTGCGCCCCTCGGTGCCGAAGGGTTCCGGCAAGGCGCGGGCTGCATCTCGGCTCGGCTCGGCTTCGAGGTCACGCGCCAAACGTTCATAGGCCCCCAGCAAAAGCGGGGTATCGGTTGCCGGAAGGCCCAGTGTGGTCTGAGCTGGAGCCACCTTGCGCCAAATTTTCGGCCAGTCGAGTTTCTGCAGTCGCCGCGCGAGTCTATTCTGCAGCATGATGGAGCCGGCCGCGTCCAGCATCGAGATAGTCCGGCCGATCTCGGCGAACGGCACACCAAGCGCTATAGCCGCCAAAGCATCCAAGGCTGAGGTCAGCTGGCCAACAAGCGTGGCGCTCGCGACCTCAGGCGACAGGCCACGCAGCAAAGAGTCGGGATCAGCCTTCTCCTTGTCGGGTCGATCGAAGGTGACGGCGTCGACCAAAAACTCCGCCTCGGCCGCGCGACGCAACATACGGGGAAGCGCGTCGGCAAGGCCGGTGCGGCCGCCCCGGTCCGCGTCAAGGAATAGGTGAAGGCGAAGCACGCGACCTTTTTCGAGCGCCAGCTCCGCAAGCTCAGACACCTGATCGGCCTGTGCATCGCTGATGGAGGAGCCTAGAATCGCGACCGCAGGAAGACCTAAAGTCTCCAGGCGCAAGGCGTCGAAGACGCCTTCAACCAGGAACAAATCAAACCGGTCTTCAGCCTGATCGAGAGTGGCGCCGTTGGTGGCGTCAAGCTGACGTCGGATGTGGTCGCCGCGATAAAGAATCTCGGATTTTCGTAATCCGGCAGTAAATCGATATTTTGGCCCCCCGCCGGTGAGCGGGCGCGCCATCACTCCCGTTACTTTGCCGCGCAAATTGGCCAGCGGGATCAAGAGTGCGTCGCCGCGCACGAATGGAGACAGCGACGGCGATCGCAGGCTGTTTGGTACGGCTATATCGGCAGCGTAGGCGAGACCAGCCTCCACGGCATCGTCCTGCGATGCCCGATCTTGGATCAAGCTCTGTAGGAAGATTTCGATGGCACCCCCGGTTATCCCGGCAGCCTTCAGGTCTTCCGAGGTGAACCCTCGTGCGTCAGCAAAAGGCTTCAGAACACTATTGTCATCTCGCTGTCTAAAGAAGTCTAGGGCGCGCTGGCGAATGTCCTGCCCGGGAGTAGTCCGCCGGGGCTTGTTGCCTCCAAGGTCAATTCGATAAGTCGTGCTTAACCAAGCAAGCGCCTCAGAAAAGTCCTCCGAACGACGCTGTTTGACTAGTTCAACCGTATCACCATGGGCGTGACAGGCGAAGCAGTGATAATGCGGGTTGTTGTCCTGGTAGAGGTAGAGCGAAGGCTGGCTGTCTTCATGGAAGGGGCAAATAGCCAGACGCGGGGACCGGCGGCCAGGGGTGACCTGCACGCCCAGCTTTTGCGCGACATCTGCAATGTCGAGCCTCGCTACCTCGTCCTTCCAGTCCGGCATGACCGCCTTGCGTGTAATCCGCTTTTAAGCGGCGTCCGTGAAAATCCCGCCGATGCGTACCACCAGGCTGCTAGGAGCGCTACGTTATGAATTTGACGGGTGCGCGCCTGCAAAACCGACACGAGCTTTGAGGTTATGATCTACCTCGCGGCCGCCGTCATCAAATCACGCCAAATCCCCACAGACCCTAGCGTCGACAATCCGTAGGAGATGGCTCGCTAGCATGACGATCTCTGCTGCCTCACTAGGGTCGTCGAGCGGAATACGGCGATGGGAGTGAGGGTTCTTGTACGACCCGATCGCGCCCGCGAAAAGAGCCGAAAGCGCCTCTTTTTCCGCCTCCTCAGACTTAGAGTCAGTGAGTGGACCGCTCTCTTTGTGGAAGGCCTTTCGGATCATCGGCACGCCATGCTCGCCTTGAGCAAAGCCGGCACCCTCCCGCACGGCGATCTCAACCTCACGCATCGCTTCAAATACGGCAGTAGCGTAGTTGCCGCGGACGAAGGAAAGCCATGCGTTATCCGCGATCCGGTAATGCAGCAGCGCCCGTGGCAAGAGCTGCGCGGATCGATAATCGGCAAATTCTTGGGGGTCGCGGATTTTCCGCCCACGCCGCGACAGGACAAGATAGCCATTGGAGCCATTCGGTCCTGGGGCCCGGACAAGCAGTCCTTGAGCCTGCATCCACGCAAAGGCTTCAGCAACGGCCATCTCGACATCGTCGCGATAATGGGCGGGATACGCGCCTGCGCCAAACCCGTAAGTGGGCCAAATCTGGCTGACGACGGCACCTGGGCTGCAGAGGCCAGTAGGACGTTCGTTGAACATGGCGACTAGCTGCCCGCTTAGTTCCTCAGGCGTAAGCGCTAGCAAAACTTCGGCATCTGGCACGCGGGCAAGGAGATCTGGCATCGCCGCACGCTAGCCAATCGGAAAAAGTAAGTGAAGAAGTCCGTTCGGACTGTGGTGCTTCGACATGAGCGTCCGTGAAGCCGCTCTGCTAGCGGTAGGCAGGCCACTTCTGTAGATTAGCGAAAATGTGACGGTGCGGTCGCACTGGCGCTTCAACACCACAGCTGATGCTCATGGCAACCAGCGGTTCATCATAATCGTCGCGCCGCTCGACGATCAGGTCCCTCTTGGACGCCGGTTGATACAGTCTTACGCAAGCATGCGTTCCAGCTCGTCAATTAAGGCTTCCATGCGGCCGTGATAGCTCTGGATCATTGCGTTGAGGAACTCTTCCGGCTCGACGTTCTCTGAACGAAACGGGTGCCCAGCGCGCTGGCCGATTAAGCGTAAAAACGTTAGCTGAGTACGGCCGTTGCCCTCTCGAAATGGATGAATATGATTCACATCGCCGAGGAACTCGGCTGCCTGTACGATGAATTCTTCCTCGTCACCGCCAGGAAAAAATGAATGCTTTTGTAAACGAGCAAACGCAACATCCATTTGATGAGGAATAAAGTCGGGTTGCGCGAAACGACTTTCTCCTTTCCAGGTCAAAACGGTGCGATAATCACCGGCCCATACATAGACATCTTGAAACAGATGCCAATGAAGTGCGCGATAATGCGCCGTATCAAAATTGCCGTCCGGCGGGGGCTGAAGGCTTCTTCGCCCGACCTGCTCAATCTCAAAACTATCGAGCGCATTTTGGTCGCGCAGGTCAGCCAGATTAATTAGGACATCTGAGCCTGGATAGCAGCCCGGATCCTTGATGAACTGATAGCGATCGCCGACCATCAGGCGGCAGCCAGTCGCCCGCGTGCCTCATCAGATAGTGATAGTCCTTCTACCGCGCTGATCGCCTCGTAGCCGGCGAGGGTTAGCGCTGGAGATGTGATAGAGAGCGCAGCTTCGATCGCCGCGATCTCGGTCGCCGTCAATTCGAACATCCGGTAAACGCGTGCGTTGATTTCGGCCTCGGCCTCCGCGATGTGCTGCCGTATCACCGCCGCTTCGGTGCGTTTTCCGTTAAACCACTCCTCCCACTCGTCACGGTCGGCGATGGGAATGAGAACCTTAAAACGCTTGGTCAAAACTGCCTTGAGCGTTGCGAACGTCATCGAAGGCCAATCGCGCATAGCTGTCGTACCGGCGATACGTGGGTCGAGATCGTTCAAGCGGTGTAGGGTCTTTCCGATAAGCTGATACAGAGCCGTTCCCGCCTCTCCCGCCACCGTGGATAGTTCGGCTAGTTCTCGTTCAAGCTGGGCCGCTAAGGGGACCGCCAAGGCACCAACATATTGGACCCGTGCTTCCCGATATCCTCCGCGAACAGCCGGCGCGCTGCCGCAAAGCTGGAACCACGCAAGTCGTGAGTTTAAAAAACCCGCCAAAGCTGGTGATTCTGACGGTATAATGTAAGACTTGTCATTTGAATAGTATTGGAGAGAATCAAAAGAAAAATTTGGTTTGTCGTTGAAGTGCGGGTAAATAATCTTTGTTTTAAGAAACATGGGACTGTATGCAGCTTGAGCTTGCTGAAGTTCCCACCAGTTCTGCTGTGTTGCACGGGCCTCTAGCTTGGACTTGTAAGGCTTTAGGTGATCTCGGAGAGCCGGATATTTTTCAATATCGATGCCACCTTTGGGCGTGTACACCAACCAGAGATCGTTGCTTTCAACATGCCAACGCTTTAGGTTTTCACCAACCAAGAACGGTTTGAGCATTTGGGCGGATCGATCATCGGGGCCAGCGTTGGCGACGATCGCATCGCGCTCCTCTCGCGTGAGGACGAAGGCATCGTTAAGGCCGGTTTTGATGCCATAAAGCGGTGGTCCATAAACGTCTGTCAGCGTCGGTCGGTTTTGAGAGATCTTTGCCCGGATTGTATCCAGCAAGTCGGTCTCGAAACGCCAAGTGCTACCGCTCAGCCGGGCGTGTGGCATCGGCTTTGCCTCTTGCTCAAAAACTTTGCCGAGATCGTCGGGCAGCGCGCGCACCGTCAGGTAGTGGAGCGTGCTGTCTGCCGTGGCGCTGCCGCCTCTCCGCAACGTGAGAATTGTGGGATAGGTGGTGACGCCTTCGAAAACTTGCAGATCGCCAAAATCAACCACGCTCTCGATCTCGCTCTTTTCGGCCAAGAAGGAGCGCAACAGCTTGCCCGATCCCGTGCGGAAAAACGTAGAGGAAGAGATGAAGCCTAAGCGCCCCCCTGGCTTCAGCAAGTTGACGCCGAGTTCGAAGAAATAAGCGTAGAGGTCCGCTCGATCGGTGGCTACGGAGAAGCGCGCCTGTAAATGTGGCTTAATTGACTTAAGAAATTCCATACGGACGTAGGGCGGATTGCCCAGTACGATATCAAAGCCATCTTCTTTGAGTGTCGACCAATCAAACGGGCGGGAATGGTAGCGACCATCCTCAACTAGGCTGTTACCATGAAAGACGTTACCGTCGAGACTCTCCAACGCACGCTCGCGCTTGGCAGTTTGCAGCCAGAGCGCAAGCTTGGTGATCTCTACCGACTCCGCATTGACGTCAACGCCGAACAGATTGTTAGTAATGATCTCGACGTCGGCGTTCGGTGAGGCATACATTAGAATGCCGGGCCGGAGCTCGCTCAATCGGTCCCGCACGCGTTTTTGTTCAGCATGGAGGAAGTTAAACGCGGCAATTAGAAATGCGCCCGACCCGCAGGCTGGATCAAGGATGCGCAGTGTCGTCAACCGATCGAGATAAGCGGACCAGTAATCGGCTTCAGCCGATACCTTATTGCGCCAGACGATCTCACCATTCGGCCCGCGCTTACCGCGACTTGGAAGAAGTGCCTCGCTAATATCTACCAGATGCCGACCGATGGTCTGCTCGACAATGAAGCGGGTTATAAAATCGGGCGTGTATACCACGCCCTCGCGCTTCTTTTTTGGCGCGGATGGCGGCGCTTCGAGGTTTGCGGCGGCCTTTTCGTTCTCGATGTCTGTGATCGATTGCTCAAAGATGTGACCGAGGATGGTGACCGACACCTCGCTTGTGAAATCATAGTCGGCGATCTTGCCGAACTGCTCAACCAGGTTGTCGGGCAAAGCAAGACTATCGATCATAGTGTCGGCTGCGAACAGACCGCCATTGTAGCGCGGAATATTATGAGGGGGTGCGCCCTTATCAACCCATTCAAATAGCTTACTCAGCTGCTCCCACTTGGGACGCGGGTAATAAGGATCGGTCGAAGTAGTTGCCTGACTAAGACTGCGTTGAGGCAAGAGCCCCCTATCCTCTGCAAATGCGATGAAGAGCAACCGGTCGAGTACGGTCTGAACGAGGCGAATTCGGTCCTCGGTGCTAATCTTCGGGTGCTGGTCCGCAACGAAGGCGGTCAGTTCGCCGCGGACATTCTTGTAGTCGCGGTAAAGCTGGTTGGTAACGTCACGATCGGCTTGGGCGCTGCGATCGAGCAGCTGCTTCGTTTCATCGGTAAGCAGGCGATCGGCGCTCAGCAGCAGCCGCAAGCGCCGAAGCTCGTCGGGCTGGTCGATCTTTCGAAGGTCGAAGCTTTCGTGAAGTTGGCGGCCATGGCCGAATGCATAAAGCCGGAGTTCACGCATATTACAGATCAGCACCCAGCGCGCACCGGGTGTGTCCATCGCATAGTCCCAGGCCTGCTGGACGGGGGTCTTGGCGCGGCCCGGCATGATGCGGTCAAGGGCGACTTTGGGGCCCTTGAGCTCCAATGGAGCGATGATAAGCGCTTGGTTTGGAGCAAAGTGCCCAAGAGCGACATCTACAATGGTGCCTCCCGGAATACCCTGCTTTGCCTCCATCGTGCCCGGTATTCCTGGCCGAGAGACGGTGTATCCGAGCACTCGCTGTAGGATAACGCGGTTGAACTCCTGTTCGAGCTGACTTTCGTTCTTAAGATCAATTCCTGGATCAGCCGCCATTTCAGCCCATTCGCGAGACGCCGCAGTCTGGTCAGGGGTGGGCTCCCAAGCATAGGCTGCGGTGGCGTGCTGGATCGTTTTTGAGTTGAATAACGGCATAGGGCCTTATGGCATTTGGTCCCCGCCGCGGTCCAGAGATACCCGACGGCCAGAGAGAAGGTTACCTACATATGATAATGTCCTTTATCGGATGTATTAAGCGGGGTAGCATCGGCTATGATTTACCGTGTCCAGCTCGTGCCTCAGCCGATCGTAATCGATGCTGATGGCCTGCCCGTCTCTAACTCGCATGTCGTTGAGATCACCTTCCCTGGTGACGCGATTGAAACCGCACTCGGTCGTGTGAACACGATCGTCGGGGCTGGTGTCGCGAAGATCATCGTTGGCGACGCCACAGTCCGCGGGGTCTCGCTGTGCTAGAATACCGCACGTTGCGTAGCCTGGCAGATCGCAACGGTGTCAAAGCAGTCTCTCAAGCCGGCCTGATCCTAGCGATCTCGGGTCAAGAGCGCGCGGCCTCTTGGGCGACAATCGGCTCTGTCGTGGCTGGTGTGGCGGCGAGCGGCGACGGTGAAATGTTCGTGCTCGCGCTTGATGTTGACGACGGCGATGCCAGCAAGCTGTTCACGATAGCCGAGACCGAAAGGATCTGGCCCGAGCTTACGACGATGCTCTCGGTCGGGTTGCCGACAATCGCGCCGTTCGAGCACTGGGGTGCTGCGTTGGCCGACAAACCCGGCGTCGTCACGCTCTATGAGCGCCCTGCCCCGGCTGCCACGTCATGACGCAGGCCATCGCGTTGGCGCCCCCGGCCCTGGTGCTACCCGCATTGGTGGCATCGGCTGACGAACGCGGCCAACGCCGTTTCCTGGAGTTCTTCGCCGTCACGATCCGCAATGCGCATACGCGCCGCGCCTATGCGCGCGCAGCTGGTGAGTTTTTGGGCTGGTGTGACGCACGCGGCGTCACATCGATCGCGGGCGTGCAGCCGCTGCATGTCGCGGCATGGATCGAGCAGCTCGGCCGCGACGTGAGCGTGCCGACCGTCAAGCAGCGGCTTGCCGGTGTGCGGCATCTGTTTGACTGGCTGGTCACCGGTCAAATTATCCCGGCGAACCCGGCAGCCTCGGTGCGGGGCCCCGCGTACAGTGTCCGGCGCGGCAAGACGCCAGTGCTCGCGCCGGACGAGGCGCGGCGCCTGCTAGACGCGATTGACGTGACGACGCCGGCGGGTTTGCGCGATCGGGCGCTGATTGGACTGATGGTGTATTCATTCGCGCGGATTGGTGCTGCGCTCGGGATGCGCGTGGAGGACGTATTCGTCCAGAACCGGCGCCTGTGGGTGCGGCTGCATGAGAAAGGCGGCAAGCGCCACGAGATGCCGTGCCACCATAATCTGGAAGAGTACCTAGTCACCTATCTTGACGGGTGCGAACTCCGCGAGGATCGCAAAGGCCCGTTATTTCGTACGATTTCACGCGGGACTAAGCGATTAAGCGGCACCCCCCTGCCCCAGGCTAATGCCTTTCAAATGGTACGCCGTCGCGCTGTCGCGGCTGACATCGAGACCGCGATCGGCAACCACTCGTTCAGGGCGACCGGGATCACTGCCTACCTAAAAAACGGAGGCACCCTAGAGCGCGCCGCGACGATGGCGAACCATGCGTCCACCCGCACCACCCAGCTTTACGATCGGCGATCCGACGACGTGGCATTGGACGAGGTGGAGCGGGTGCTGATTTAGCTACGCTTGGTTTGCTGCTGAGCCAGAGCTACTGGTGATGTCCAGTAAAGTTTCACGTACTATAGATTAGAAACAAGCAGGGAACAAATCAACTAATAGAGGGGTTTGTGATTTGCACCACCAGATGGTGCGCTGCTTGGAGCCGAACGATGGCGAAGAACGAGCATACGAGCGAGAAGGCTGGCAAGGCGGCTTCAAACGTCCTCCGCGACGGCCGAACCGGCAAAGACTCGAAAACGGCGGCTGGATCAGCTCTGTCGCAACGTCCCGACAAGAAGAAGTAATCGACGGGGGCCGGTTGGTACCGGCCCCAAGTCCCCGGATTTACCCGCCTCACTCATGGGGGATAACGAGCTTAGGGTAATGCGGCGTGAACCTAGCTGTGCTAATTGTGAGGCATGGCGAAGAACGAACATACCAGTACGAAGGCAGGCAAGGCCGCTTCCACAGTTTTACGGGATGGTAGAACAGGCAAGGACTCCAAGACCGCTGCGGGTTCGGCACTATCACAGAGGCCGTCAACAAAGGCTGCTCATGTCAGTAATGCGGGAGCTGCTAAGGCAGTTAGAACCTACCTATCAGAAAAGAAAAAGTAAAACTCATGGCCGCCTCAACGCGGGATGTGTTTATCAACTGCCCTTTCGACGATGAATTTTCTCCTGGATTTCGTGCTTTAGTTTTCGGTGTCATAGCATGCGGGTTTCGAGCGCGGTGCGCCAGAGAGCTTGATGATGCGGGTGAGACACGAATTGATAAGTTGTACCGCATTATAGAGCAATGCCGCTTTGGTATTCATGATATATCAAAAACTGAATTAGACATAGAAAATGGTCTGCCACGATTTAATATGCCTTTAGAGCTTGGCATATTCTTAGGCGCCAAACGCTATGGTTCCGAAAATCAGAAAAACAAACGGTGTGTTATATTGGACCGGGAGCAGTATCGATTTCAGATGTTCATGTCTGATATCGCAGGAATGGACATAAAGGCGCACAATGGCGACCCCCGTCTTATGGTAAAATGCATTCGGGATTTTCTGGTAACCTCGTCAAAACGTAAAACTATTCCAACTGCTATGAGAATTTTAGAAAGCTATGATGCCTTTCTTGAGGCACTGCCAGAACTAGCTAGACTTTCTGACTTCGACCCAAAAGACATGCTTTTTCCTGATTTTGAACGATTGGTGATTGCGTGGGTAGACAACAATCAACCAGGTAAGGCTGCGTAGATCGGGTAGACCAAGTGGGCGGGATCAGAACGCCTTTAGGGAGATTGAGATGACGGATGATACGAAGCGCGTTGATTTGAATGAGTCGACTCAACCCGAAGCTGTGGCTGGTGAACCGCAGGAGAATACCCATCCTGCTTCGCAGGAAGCGACTTCAGAGGGGCGAGAAGGCGAGTTCTCCGCCCAGCCCGACGCAATGGGCGTATTGGAAAAATCGCTTCAGCCAGATGCGATGCGGCCCGGCTTGGACCCGGACGGTGTTGGAGCCAGCACTCAGCCAGATGCTATTCCACTTGTGACGCAGGAGGCGAAGCCACCGCCAGCTGACGGGGATTGAACTGTGCCTCGTGTCGAATGGTGACCCGATCGATTTTTGCCACCGGGACATACGTTACAAGGGCGCCGAATGTCGGGTCGAGCAGGGTTGGTTGTGGCTTTGACGCTGGCCGTTCCGCGTTAGGGTCGTCCGACTGCTTGGGTCGTACGTGGGTTACGTAAAGAAGAACGTCGCCGTTGGTGCCTAGAACGTACGGGGCATAGGGCAGGCCCGTGAAGAGCGACACGTCTTCGCAAATTAGGCGACTGCCATCGTTCAACCAAACGGCAATCTGACTCACGCGGATAGAGCGGTTTTCTTGCAACCTAGCCCACGCCGATGGCGTATCATCTGCCCAGGTGATCTTGAGCTTACGAAGAGCCCAGTTGGCGGCTGGCGCGCCCAAGCTGCGCCAGATGGCGGCCGCGACGATGCACCACGTAAAAGCAAGGATAGCGCCGAGTACCGGCGACCGGTCTCGTAGCAACCAGAGCGTGCCGGACGCAAGGAGGCTAAAGATTAGAACAGAAAAGACGGTGTCCTGCGTGGAATGGTGTGAGCGGATGCCACGATAGGCGATGATGTAAGCTGCATAGCCGCTCGCCAGCGCAATCTGCACGGTCCAAGAAAGAGCCAGTATCTCTGTCGGCATACCGTTATTTCCTATGACATCGACGCTCACATCGACGTGGATTGAAGATGCCCTAAAGGAATCATCTCACACGAACGCAGGCCATCAGATGTCCAAATCAACGGCTCGCGTCTACGCTATCCTGCGAGTATAAGGAATCGGGCTGGGCAAGGCCGACTACACCACGCACATGTTCGCGTATCTGCGCAGTAGTACCCTGCCCTCGCGGTAAGGCAATCAGCCCCCTTTTACAGCTGACTTTTGCGACATCGCCGTCCGACGGTGAGGAAGCTACGAGCGATTTGTCGCTAAACTTAGCATATTCGCAACATGAAGGGCGAAGGATAGAGCTGGCACTAGATTCGTACTTCGAGGGTAGTTACTCTCGACGCTTCTAATCGGTCGGTAGATTAGGCGGTGCAGGGTCGACAGAAGTCGTGGTATCCGGTTCAACACGCAGAGGCGCAGCGCCCCCTATAGGGGGTGGCGGAGCCTCTGATCGCGCTACCAAGTGTTCTGCGCTGTTTCGCCGGGTTGACCATGCCTGCACGGCCAGCCTGCGAAGCTCTGGCTCGTTCCGTGTCTCGTATTCGCGCAAAGCTGTCCAAAGCGTTCTTACCTTGACCTCGACGAGGCGCGGCCCGTGACTGGTTACGATCCACTCGATCTTGAGCGCGAGCTGTGACAGCGCGACTACCCAATCGTGCAACTGGCTCCACTCCGTTGATGCGAGGGGAATGATGGCACTCTGTCCAAGATGACCTTGAAGCGATGAGTGGTGAAGAAGTGACCGCAGCGCTTCGATTAGCACAACGTGGTGCGGCTCGGTCGGATTGAGGTGTAACTCGAGCCGGCGGAGATCAGCGAGGGCTAGGCGAGCTACGTCGGTCGACACCACTCTATGCGTGGCCGCGTCAGCTAGGATTCGAGCGTTAAGCATAAGCGAGGCGAGGAGATCTCGGACCTCGTTGATCCATGCTTGGCGCATGTTGCGAACGGAATCCAACTGGCGGGCCTCGTCCTCACGACGCTTGGCGTACACCGCCACGAGCGCTCCGCATACGACGACCACCAGTGTGCCGAAGGTACCCAGCCACGTCATCAGGTCGAAGAAGCCTACAGTTGAGGATCCTTGAACAGCCGTCGACGACTGCGCTCCCTGTAACAGAACTAGTCCGACACCCCCACCCGTGGCGGACATCAACGTCCCACCGTATTGCTTGATCGTACGATGATCCCGTTGGGTGGCCGAAGCGGTTTCGGGAAGCGTCTCGGCGGCACGGTTAGCCAGCGCAACGCCGCCAATAGCAATTGCGAGAGCGGCTCCTCCGAGGACCAGTTCGAATATCCCGGCTCCATAGATAAGGTAGGCGAATGGGTGCTCGCTGACGGTAGCCAACCTCAGGTATCCGGCGACTGTGATGGCGAGGATGGTGAGACCGGTCAGAGCTATCGACAGGAGCGGTGGTCCCGGTAGTTCGACGGCGGAGGGGGAATCGTGTCCTGTTGGAATCGCATCAGCGGTATCGGGGCCCGCCGGGCTGTCGATCCACCAGCCGATAATAAGCCATACGACCGTCGCGATAAGCGGACCTTTAACCCAATCCGCGACGCTATTCAGGGTGGGGATGAACGAGGCGGCGACAGCCGCTCCGGTGCAGGCGAGAAGGAGAATCCATATTCCCAAAGTCCGGAATCGGCTGATCGATTTTCTCGTGGCCGCCAGCACTACGAAAGCTAAGGCACCTATGCCGACCGTGAACGCGTAACGGACGGTGCTGACGTCGGCGGAGCGGGCAAGGTTTGCTCCTAGCAATGCGCCGAAAAATAGGTCGAGAGCTGAGCCGGCGGCTCGTTTCTCTTCCGCTGTGTTCCAATGTCGACCCACGCTTATCCAGCGGCGCCATCCAGTCGTCGACCAGCGGCTCGATGGTTCCTCATTCGCTACGGGTTCGTCAGAGCCAGTTTGCATCAATCCGCACCTTCAGACCATGAGGGCCCCGCGGGTATGCAGCGACACGTCCGGCACCGGATTTATTCATGAGCCGCAGCCCCACGCGATCTTTCCATGTTGTCTCGACTTGGATTTCGCGTACCCATTGGATCATCCGTGGGAAGTGCCTATTCTCCCCCACGTTGAGCCGGCGCCTCCAAGTCATCGTGCGGACAACACGCGCTACGGCACCTCTCAGGAACTGATCCAGATCGATATCGACGGGCTCGTCGCTGGCCTGTTCCCCCGCCTCCTCTCTGATGGCGTCCTTAAAAACTGTCGGCGGCACGTCGTCCACGTCTTGTGAAAGCGCCGCGTCGGGCTTGTCGAGACTCTCGTCTATTAGCGATCTGAGAACCTCGTCAGCAGCAGCCGCCTTGCGGAGCATGCCGTCAAGGCTGGGGGCACCGCCGCGCCTGATCGCTTCCTCGTAATAGCGGAGCGCTTCCCGGAAACGGGTTTTTGGCGATCCTGAGAGCGTCTCCATTGGCTTGCCAACGACCTCTTCCCAGACCTCCCCCATCAGCCGCGTGGCGGCGCCGTAGGTCCGGATGCACCCATCGTAGAAGCTGCCGTTGTCACCCCTGCTTGTTTCATAAGACATCTTCGCATTCCCCCGCCCATCTGTACCATATCCGTCGTCGAGGATGGCGCCGCCGCATTGAGCGGCATTCTGATCGTCAGTGGTAGATTAGGTGGCCAGAATTACAATGCGCCCGATCAGCGGGTGGGCCGGTGGATCACGGTCATTCAAGTTCTCTTCGAGGCACATAGATACTGTCGCCTCCCGCCGCATATATCGGGATATACGCGACCGCAAAATGTCAGCACATTTGCGACATAGCCGATTGAGCGCGTGGCAACGATGATAGCTCACTTGCACCAGTCTCGGCCTGACGGTGACGTGAGTTGCTCCGCGCGCGGAGATGATCAGGATGCTAACCGCGCCTCTTCGATCGTATCCTTCAAAACGATGGCGGGGAGCGCGGCTGAGAAGCGCGCCCGTTCGTTATCCCATTCGGCCTCAAGCCAGCGGATGGTCATGCCAACGCAGCGCCCAAACCGGTCCATCACCGGACCGCCGCTGCTGCCTGGCGAGACCAAGTTCGAGATGAGGATCGCCGAGCAGCGATCGAGATAAAGATCGACGTGCCCGTTCACCTCGCCTCGATGCCCGAGAAGCGCCTCCTGAGCGCCCGGCACTTGCGGGAAACCGAGGGTAAAAACCTCGTCAAACACGCTAGTCGGATCGCCGAAGGCGAACGGCGTTGCCGGTATCTCGGTTTTCAACTGCACGACTGCCACGTCGAACCGCGGCGAGAGGTAAACTCGTCCGACGGTGAGTTCGACACCCTCCCCGGTCACGTACCGGCGTACGCGTTTCACCAAGCCGTCTGCCGGGTCCACATTGTGCTTGGCCGTGACCAGCCAGAGCGGGCCGTCATGAGGATGACGGACGATGAAGCCGCTGCCCCTGCTCTCCCCGATCTCCAGCTGCTCGCCCTCCTCCCCTTCGACCCTCCGTTCAGTTTCGACGTCGACTGCGACCGTAACGGATGCATAGTGTCGGTGAAGCGCAGAGGCAGGCGAGAAGATGTTGCGAAAAGTGCCATCGCGCAGGTGCCTGAGCAAGCGGCCAAGATCGATATGGTAGTCAGCGATTGCGTGTACATCGCGCCGGAAGCCGGCGACAAAAACTTGAGCCGCTACCAGCCGATCCCAGATTGCGATCAGATGCAGGGCAGTGAAGCTCTCACCACCCGCTATCAGTGCCTCAAAGGTCCCTTGAGACAGGAGGTTCATTTCCGTGAGCAGCTTAATTTTGCTCTCAGCATGCGGATCGGTTCTACCGAAATTTAGGCCTGCCCGCAGCCCGTCGACCAGCGCCGCACGGTCACTGGTGAAGAGCTGGGTCAGCTTCCATTCCGCCCGCTGGATATACTTGAGCCGCTGTTGGTCTAGTTCTGCATAGGTCGCCATGGCGTCAGCTTTAGAACAATTTTGCGAGCGGAGCGCAGCTATTGCTGCATAAGACGCAGGCATAGGGCGCTAGCAGATCGCGGAGTGTCCACCCTCCCGACTCTTACCCAGAACGGGGCCGGAGACGTGGCAGCTACACCGGGGCTGTCGCGAAAGGCGGGACATATGCAACGTCCGAAACTCAGCGCTTTTGCGACACTCGGAATGCCAACCTCGCCCCCCCCCACAGAGAGTAATTACTGTTAAATAACCCTGCAATTATTCAAAATCGACCTAGCCTCGTTCATTGCAACTTTGGCCCATGCCTGTAGCTGGTCAACACGGCGGTCTGGGCGATCCCCGAAAGTGTCGGTTTCGCGTGCAAGTACAAACTGACCATCCTCTTCGTCATAGATCCAGCCCGTTGGAATTTCACCCAAGCATTCGAGGTTACCCCTATCTGATCCAATAATAATGATAAAATGGGGGCGCGAAGGAAGGCCGAGGTTTCGATACCAGTTCGACTGCTCGGGAAATCTGATACCGAGTCCGACATATGTCTTCGTGGCAGCTGGAATCTGGCTATAACGCCAATGCCAAATCATACCAGCGTCTGTATTGAACACGAGATCAGCTACTCGAGGATTAAGAAAGTTCGACCAAACTTGGTTGCCACCCTGCCAGATGGTATCAAACGTTGCCTTCCAGCGATCCATCGTTGGAAGCATGAGATCGGCGGCCGACACATCAGAGGCTACGAATATCTCACTACTCAAATTCTTTTCCTTTATGAAACAAACGAGGTCTCTGGCCAAAGTTGACCAAGTCGAGACGTCGTCATTAGCCGCTTCTACTCTCGAGCTCAGCCACCGCCCCACTCCGGCCCAGGTAATCTGGGCCCGAGCAGAGACTGCATAGGTGCCGTTACCATGGAAATCAGACGGAGATGACGTCGTACCGGTGATAAGAAGAATCCCACATGGCAATCCTTCTGGGCATTGCTGCATTAGCCAGCGGCCGTAGGTGTGAAGCTGATTAACTTTCACTTCGCCCGTGCTGTGATCCTGAAATCCACTCCATGTCTTATTCTCAATCACGAGACGCGGCTTGCCGTTGGCAAAAAGAACTATATCCATGATTCCGCCAGGAACAACTTCTTGGGTTCGCCATTCGAGCACGCTACCTAAGAGTCCAGCGGTCACAGGCGCGGAACCGGATTCTTGAAAAGCGTAATCGAGAAAGTCGACCACATCTCCAATCATCATGCGGCCTAAGAGGTCGGCTAACACTTCAGAAAGGAAGTCTTCAAGTGGCTCGCGATCTGGTCGACTTCGATATCGAAACAGGCGAGCGTACAGGGATACCATAGCTGATAGTCTGACACTGCCAACGTCCTGCCGCAATCAATATCCCTGCGGTGCCACCATTGCCGCCGTCGTTGATCACGTCACTTTTGCAAAACTGCTAAAATATGCGACGTTCGTAAATCAGCACATTTGCGACGCGGCCAGCCTCGAACACCCTCCTAATCCCTTCCGGTAGATGAACCGAACTTCGATCAGGGCAACCCCGTCATAACTCCCGCATACCTACCCAATCGAAGGACTAAAAGCTTAGTAGCTTAGTAGCTTAGTAGCTTAATGTGGTCGTTGAAGGCGTCCTGCGGGGACCGCGCTCTATCTTTGCTTTGTCGCAGTCGGTCTTGGTTTGGCGTGGTCGGACCGATGCGCGCCACCATGCTGGGCAACGCCCTCCCCTGTAGTCCCACCGATCCTGGCTGCGGCTGGCCCCCTCCCCATGCCCCACTCAATGGGGCGCGGCGACGCTGCCGAAAAAACAGGCGGCACGGCTGCCCAATGCGAGTGCGCGGCTCGCGGCTGGACCTTGTGCACCGCGCGGAAAGGCTGAAACGGTTGGCGCGCCGCTTTTGCCCGATTGATGGTCATAGGTCGATGTTCGCGATCCACTCAGCAGTGGTGGAAAGGCGAGGGATAGGATGGCTAAGCTACCTACCATCTTTACGACTAAGCGGTTAAGCGCCATAAGTCGCTTAACCGCTTAGTAGGAGCAGCAGCTGTGCAGGTATGGGCCGTGATCGCGCAAAAGGGCGGTCAATCCAAGACCACCCTCTCCACGGGATTTGCCGTTGAGGCAGCGCGCGAAGGCGCATCCGTTGTAATTCTCGATGC
>Ga0265780_10001689_pt1 | contig 30633 bp, 32 predicted proteins | sample P1T30metagenome_FD_192432 | JGI IMG/M metagenome (GOLD analysis project Ga0265780, IMG submission 192432) | Plant litter microbial communities from East Loma Ridge, Irvine, California - P1 T30 | ecosystem: Environmental > Terrestrial > Plant litter > Unclassified | place: USA: California... | reverse complement strand
AGCTTCTGAAGCTCGCCGACAGTTTTTCTCTACAGTTCCTGGCGCTGGCGGTTTTCGGATCCCTGTGTCTGTGTTATCATGAGAGGTTGGAGATCGGTATCGGGAGCGCTACTTTCCGTGCCTTATTCTGTCGCAGTGTGCAGCTCGACCTCCCCTTGCTTAAGGCCATCCGCCCAGACGTAGCCATCGTTTCCCACCGCCCAGCCTACGCAGCGCTCCAACTTTTTCACTCACCTTCCGACAGTTACCCCGTTCAGGCGCACGAAACCGTCCCTCTCGACGACGAGACCGTCAAGGTCCTTGAGTCGCTGGACTCTTCTTCTTTTTTTTTTCTTCTTCTCCTTCTCCTGCCCCGTCTCCTTGTTGGCGCCTTTTCTCTTGCTCGACGATTTAGGCGCCGTAGCTGGCATATCCGTGCGCTTGCTCATCTTCCAGCTTTTAGATTAGTTTCCTTGTCTTCTAAACTTAACCTGAACGAGCCGGACATGCTGATCGCGGATGACCCAGAGGACGCAGCCATTGCAGTATATATTCGGGCCCGTCGCGCGGAGGTTTCTGCAATACCAGGACCGGGCATTTCCAGCACATATTCACGAACCAAACCGAGCGCGCGAAACTCGCCATGAAGCTACAGGCTGTTCAGCAGCGAGCGAGAGGCAAGAATGCAAACGGCGCCGGAGAAAATAACTGTTGGATTGTAGAGCACAGAACAGACGACGAGCACCATTACATCAAGACTATAGGTATTCCTTCAAATGCCCCGTCACAAAGCGGCAACAGGGTGAGGCAATGTCGAATGCTCGGCTCATGGCATGCATGAAAACTGTCATGTACTTCCCCAATTTCGAGTGCAGATCCTCAAGAAGCATTGTGGAAAGTCCAACCTCCCGAGACCTGAGAATCTCGGACCTTGGGTTAACGTATAAGATGCATAATTAGAGACACTTGCTCGAAACAATGCCCGAACTGCACATTCTGGACAGGTGTATTCTCAGCCTCAAGAAGATTTTCTTGTATCCTAGTGTTATTCCCGTACCAAGCATACCATAACGGGCAACCGCCGCTGAGTTAAAGATCCTGGAACAGTGGCCGTGCCGCAAGGTGAAGTCGGCGAGAAACAGTACAAGAGAAAAAGTGTGGAGCGAGAGGCAGCGTTTGCCGAAAAAGCTGAAAGCTGATCTGGGTCGCGACCAGCCACCGGTGGTAGTAAATCGCAAAGCTGACGATAATGGAAAATCGATTGCGAGGCAAAAGCAGCGTCTTGCGTTGTAACGATGGTAATGGCGTTGCTGTTACGTACTTGATACGCAGTGGAGCAATCACTGAAATGTAACCAAAAGAAAAGAAAAGATGTGTGTACGCGAACATGGAACCAAGCTTCCATTCCCCATGCCAGCATAACTTGAACGGTTGGTGTGAATGTTTCGTATTTGGCGTTGCCATTGTCATTTGAGATCGTCCTGCGGTAAAGATGTTTGAAAGTGGGCACTCCAGGGCTGTAACACCACTACTGGAGGCTAAAGGCTTGGGCCGTTTACCCAGGGATTGCGAAACAGTAGCCTGAAGGTACACAAAGGACTGTAATGTATCGTAGTGTTCTTCTCTTCTTGCTCCAGCAGAGTGAGTGACAGTGACTGAAGCTTGACACCGGACCAACGCCGGCGATCGATCGTCGCCTATGGTCACCCGCCTCTGCAGGGGACTCCACTGTATCATGCGTGCGCTAATTTAGCGGCTCTCCGTGGGGTATATAAACCCCTCGCCAGCGCGCTTGCCTTTCTCTTTTCTTTTCTTTAGCTCTCGTACGTATATCCAACTCTTGTGCAATGTTCTCCCTGCTAACCAGCTCTCAGTTTGCCTTTTGGCTTAGATCAAGTGTAGTATCTGTTCTTTTCAGTTTAATCTCTGAAACGATCCTACGGGATCATTCAAGATTATTCTTATTTTTGAAACGCGCGTGGTGGTCACTGGGCTTGCTCATACCGCCGCGCACAGTGTCGTCTCTATTGCACTCCCTGAGATGTACGCGAACGCTTTTTCATTGATGAGTTTCAGCTTGCTGAGCTCTCGAGGAAGAATTAATTTTTCTGGTCTGTGTGTTGTGACGTTGACGTGCGAGGTCGGCACCGCTCTGATTGGCCAGTTGAGCGAACACGACATGGCGGTGTGCGATTCACGGCCAGCTTCTATCGGGACTCGCGACAGCTCGGACTGCAGGTAAGTCCACCAATTGCTTTGTGCACAGGTGGATTCTCTCACTCGTGATGGCAGACCAAGACGCAAATATAACAGCAAATTTGCCGCAACGTGGCTAACACGACAATTTACCATCGTCACTCTCACACTGTTGTAGACTTGTACTCGAGATTGGGTATTGAGAAAAATCTGAAGCTGCAGAAGGCGCAAAGATCGCTGCCACGAATAATCACCATCCCCAGATTCGCCGCAGTACAAGCAGACCCACTCCAACCACACCGCAAGTCCCCAATATGTGACACCAAGCCAGCAATCCTTTCCTTACAATCTGCCTCGCAAATTCATCCGCACTGTGCGCGTCATTCAACTTCGGAAACTCCAGCTCCTCACCTTTCTCGTTCCTCGGTACCTCTTTGCCCAATGCCTTACACAGCGGCGCCCACCCATCCCTCACATCGAAGAACACCAGCTTCTCTTCCGACACCACGGTTTTCAGCCACTCGATATGCCTGTCGTACCACGCCCTCGTATACTCCGAAATATGGTCGCCCGGCCGCACGTACAGCTCGCCCCAGCGGCCATGTTGTAGCGCATGAACGTAAGTGGTGAAGTACCGCAGCCCTGGCAGCGGGAACAGCGCGACGAGCAGAAACCACGTATGTGTGCTCGAAACCTTGACGATCTGGTCGATAGACCTAGCCCACGCGTCGGGGTCGCGCACCGTACAAATGACCATTGCGTCGGGCCACAGTTCGAGGATCTCGGGCACGAATTGCGCGCTGGGCGTATCGGTCGTGGCGATATAGCCGCTGAGAATATTCTGGAGCGTCCTGAGGATGTACTGCTTGTCGTCGGCCGACTTGATGGGCGTCTTGCGCAGGACGCTGATCAGGTCTGTGCAGTCTGAGGGCTTGCCGTGCCAGAGCTGTGTCCCGCCGTCGTAGACGGTGCCGTCGAGGAGGATGCGGAGAGCGAGAGCGAGAGAGGTTGTGCCTGTTCGAGGGAGGCCGGCGCCAATGACTTGGATTGAGGCCCCGTCTCTTGGGTGCGATGGTTCTTGGCCCATGCTGACGTTGAAAGCTAAGTGAAGCACAAGTCATTCCTCCATATTTATGAGTCTCTAGCATTCCTTTATGCACTTTGACTCGTCATTTACCGAGATTCTGTCGTTGCTTCACTGCCCACATATCTACGACGCGACATCGCCGATACGAAGGTTGGTGCTCAGGAGGTGGTCACAGGGTTGTCTACAGATTTGGCTATCATCCACATGTATGGTGTTTTCCGACTGCCCAAAAGCGGTGCGACGCCGGGTACACTTGCCTGTATTTGGTCACGCCTGATTCAACTCCTGTGGGTTGCGCCTTTGGTGCCATCGCGTACCTTTGACCACGAGACGAGAACCATTTCATCTTGCACGGCTAGGCTGACAAGTGTGACTCGGCGCCGACTAAGCGTTGCTGTAGCGTTATCTGCACGCGGTTTGCGCGCTTGTGGCAGGACAGCGCAATCATGCAGATGTTTCCTTGTCAATGGGTTTCTATCATGGGATTGTTGACTCGCGCTCTAGTCTATCCTCGTTTCTGTTCGCACGCTCTTCCCGAGCATGCTGATGTGTTCGCGAACAGCTGCGGCATGAGTACTGTGGCGAGAACAGGACTACTCTAAAGTTGCCTGGATATCTGCGTGGGTTCCGTACCAATCTATTGGATAATTGACAACGAGTTCTTTCGACACGCGGATGTTTCTACATTGGTTTAATTGCTTCATAACCAGGAGCGCCTAGTCAAGCTCAGAGTTGAGGACAGGAGTCTTGTTAGCCGTACTGTAAGTCGTTCTTCAGCTGCTCATTCGATAGTCGTAGCCATTTATAGGGCTACTCGTATTATGCGTAGGCATAGAGCCACTGTGATGGTAACGCGAGTCGTCCAATCATCTGCCTTCGGAACGTTGTCCGCAAGGACTCAGTGAAGCTTGCGAGACTCTCAGCTCTGCGAGTCCGTCATTGGACGATCGAAACTACGCACAATCAGTAGCCTATATCTACACTCGCTTGTTATCGCCCACCTAGATGTAGTATGCAGTAGCAACTTGCGTCGTGCCTTGTTGTTCTAGACCTAAATCGTTTTGCCATACTCCCGCACGTGGAAAATGACTGATCTCGTATTAGTCACATTCACAGATTCCGATCTAACTTCATCGTCTTGTGTGTGTCGTACGCGAGGAATACGGTCTTGCCTGCTAAGCCGACAGAAACATGCCACTTTCACGCAACCGCATCCCGAGGTAGGTCGAAACTTGGTCGATCCAGGTCCAGCATTCATCACACAAGTACTGGATGCGATCGCTGACTTCACGAGTCGTCATGCTGGAGAGCACATAGCAGCAGGAACAAGAAGTGATGTGAGAGCTCAGGCAGGATATTTCGTGGCCCGGTGACTGAACATGGGGAAGGCGGATCTGGTACCTGGTTTCGCGAGCCTGCTGTACATGTCTTCCCAAACGGCTAGGCTGTCTGTCTCTCTACGCAAATGGTTAGGCTGGCTGGAACAAGATCTTGCAGTGTACGGTCATACTGCCAAGGTCGTACTAACGGCTGTCAGCTTCCGCCTTTTGTTAAGATTGGAGTTTCTACGGTGGTTGGATTTTGGTGGGCGACTTTTAGTTGGTTTTGCTATCCGCTCATGCCACTCTTTCTCACGTCCTGACGTTGTCAGGTCAAACATGCTTCGCCAGCCATTCCAAAGCTGGCTCCACTAGCTTCTCAAACAGCTCTTTTCCCTTTGCATCGTCACTAAGCTGCAGATCAAACCCATGACCCACATCCTCAGGGGTCACCAAAATGCTCTCGACACTCAGCTTTGTAAGCTCCTCATGAGCCCTGACACTAAGCTCATACCCCACAAAGATATCCGGCTTGCCGTGCAAGAAGTACGTCGGCGGAAAGGTGCTGCTGAATTGACTCGCTGCATCAACGCGACCGTAATCGTCGTCAGGGACAATCGAAGATAGTGACGTGCCTTGTTTGATCTGCTGAATGTACCAAGCGCAGCGTGGGTCGGAGAGGTTCGGCTTGCCATCGATGAACATGGGCTGGGAGGTGAGCGCTTGTGGGCCAGAGGATACGCTGGAAATGAAGTCCTCGAGTTGGTCGGGAACTTGGGCGAAGGCGGGTAAAGGCTTGCTCCATGCAGGATCGAAGAAACATTTACAGCCGTAGAAGTCTACAATGGCAACGGGTGGGGTTGGACAGAGGCCCTGTAGTCCTGTTAGTGCTGAGATATAAGTGTGTAGCTTGAGCATAAACGTACCGTCGTCAGTGCAAGTTGCCCACCCGCCGAATGTCCCATCCCGACCACTCGCTTCCCATCAACTTCAACGCCCTTCTCTCTCATAAGCTTCGGAAGCTCTTCTTGACACCACTTCAACGATTCTTTCGCATCCTGGATAGGTCCTTCGTACAGCGAGACTTGCGGACAGAGTCGGTACTCAGGCGTCACGACAACGAAGCCTTTGTTAACCAAACTGTTGATCTGGCTCTTGGGTATCATGGCTGTAGAGCCCAGGACGAAGCCGCCGGCGTGGAAGATGAGGGCTGAAGGTGTTAGCGCAATAATGTGGCTGCGATTGAGGAAGCTTACCGATTGGACATGGACTGTGGTTTGTAGCTTCGTGGTAGTACACATGCGCAGGTATCGGACCGGCGAATGGGTCGACCTTCCAGTCGAAGTTGGCGGATACCATATTGGCCGTTGGCATGTTTCCTTCGGCGTCGTAGGTGTCGTTGTATGAATGATGATTCAAGATCGGAAAGTAGCTATCGGAGATGATTTCAGACACGATCGTATTCGTACGTCGTGAAATCACAACTTCGGCGTTCAGATTCAGTGTGTTCTGAAGGCTGACAGAATAGACACTGGCACCGTCGTAGAGCGTTCCCAGTGCAGGATGGTGAGCGCTTTATACCACGCGCCCAACAAGACGTTCCCGGCCTAAACGCCAATCTCTCCACTCCTCCAAAATACATCGATCGGCGTGTCGGCGAGGAACGGTCGAACTTACGCCCTAGTATGAACACACAATCAGTCCTAGTGTTGTTGTTGTGGCTGACATGGCGGAATTTGACGAATGGGAAAGAACATGGTGCGTGCGCATTCGGATGAGGAACAACCCCGGCGGCCCGTCAGGTCACCGATGATGTCGGGTCCGTCCGAAGTAGCTGTAAACCTGGAAAGTCAAAGACTGGTATAGCCGTTGTTCCTCAATCTCAGTTGTATTCCTTGATTTGTGCCTACATGCTAAGCTCCCAATTGTTGCACTTCAATCCACCCAGATTCTCTCTTTGCGTCAAAACTTACAACTCAACCTTCTCCTCCTCCAATAACTTGTCCCAATCAACATTCTTGATAGGGTCCGGCCTCACATCCTCCAGCGCTTTCGCAAACTCCGCCGCCTCCTTGGGGCTATTGGCAAACAAATGCTCCTTTACCAGTCGCTGCGGCGTCTCTCCAAGCCACTGGAATAGCGAGAAGTCCTGAAACTTGTCGGAACGGAAAATCTCGAGCACCTCGACGTCCTCGTCGTCGCTCAGGTTCTCGATGAAGTGGCCCATGTTGCGGGGCACGATGCCGACGTCGCCGGCTTGGTAGTCGAAGGTGCGAGCTGTGCCTTTGGATGCAAAAATTGTGACGCGGGCGCGGCCTTTGATGAAGTAGGACCACTCGTCCGCATTGGCTACCAACAGTTAGAAGATGATCATGGAACATGGTGTGAGGTTGCTTACGGTGCCAGTGCATCTCACGGATTGCTCCGGGCTGGATGTTCAGATGTCCAGCAGCGACCGTCTTGGATATAGGAAAATTGGTTGAGTCAGTAATGCGCACCAGTCCACCAGTGGTGTTGAGCGGCTCCTGAGCAAGCATTTTGTGGGTGAACTGCAACTTTGACTTCTTGAAACCCTTAGTCTTACTTGGGATTTCTTTCTCAATAGAGTCGGGGTTGGAGCCTTGGAAGATGTACTTCTCTGACTTGGGAATCGCGCGGAAGACCTCAGGGTGGACACGGAAGTTCTCGGCGAGAACAGACTTTGGCGTGCGGCGGACCCAGTCGGTGAGCAGGAAGGTGGAGTCTTCAGAGAAGTTGCCGTCGTCGAAGATGAGGAGAAACTCGGTGCCATTGGGGCTCAGACCTTGCAGCGAGTGAGGGTGGCCGGATGGAAAGTACCACAGGTCGCCCTTCTCAAGATCATCGACGAAGCTACCGCCCTCAGTATCGAGTGCGGTGACGCGGACCTTGCCTTCAAGGACATAGGCCCATTCAGCTTCCTTGTGCCAATGGAGCTCGCGGATGACGCCCTCATCGAGGCGCATGTTGACACCAGCAAGCTCTTTGCTGGTGCCAAGCTCACGAATAGTCGTCTCACGCGTCCAGCCACCCTCTTCAATACGGATGTGCGAGTCTGCGAAAGACCAGCGCATATTTGGGATGGCACCATGATCGGTACTAGGAGGACGGACCAGATCAGGGTTCTCTCGCTCTCGCGCCCTGTTGCGCGGGCCTAGCACATCAGTGCCGTCGCCATTGCGCTGTGAATGTTAGTAATAGCTTGTTGTTCTATAGCTTCCGACATACAAGAGGCTCTGGTGACAGTTTGTCGCCTTGCGAATCGATCTTCCTGTCCCATTCATCGTAGTAGCCGGGCTTGTAAGGGTTCGTGACTCTGTGAGGGCCCGCATGCTTGCGTCCACTGCCACTGAGCGGTTGTTGTTCGAGAGGCGCTGCCCAAGTAGTGCACACGCCAAGTGCGACTAGGACCGATGGAAGATGCATCTTAAACGCCAATTGTGGTCAATTAAGATTCTCAATTGATGAGATGAGAGATGAAGGGAAGGGACACGCGCTACGGGAGACAGGCTGGATAAGACGGCCTTTTGTTGCGGACGCGTTGAGCTGTAAATGCCGGTGTGCCGATGACGACACCTGCCTAAGCTTCATCACATCCTTGGCCTGGGGACTGTAAACCATCAGTCATCAGCATCCCGTTCCCCGCACGCGGGTTTCAATGTTGTGGAGTGTTTGAGGAAGGTCAATTCGAACATTCCGCCAGTATCCTGCGTCTGCCGTCGTCAGCTCGCGAAGCTACAAAGCTTGACCGAAGCTTGAGTCGGGGTGCCTGACGATCGCGCGTGGATGTCCGGGAACGCCTTGAACTACGCACCACACTAGCCCCAGCTCCAAATTCTCTTAACTACTGCTTGCTCCCACTACTGCATGCGTCTTTGACACCCACGACACCTCCGCCATTATGGCTTCCACGGGCGCCACAAACCGAACGTCAGACGAGGAAACGCCGCTTCTCGGCCGATCAGCCGGTAAAAACTCGGCCTCCTCCCAATTGAGGAAGCATATGGCCGCGGACGTCAGCAAAAGTTGGGCGGACCTGGTGTTGCTTTTCTGCTACATCATTACTGGCCTGCTTGATAGCTCGGCTGTCTTCATCTGGGGCTCCTTCGTTAGCATGCAGACGGGTGAGTCATGTTTCGTGACCGCTACTGCTACCACGCCATGCTGACGCAGCGTTAGGGAACACGATATACCTGGGCCTTGGTCTTGTAGCGCCGTCTGAGGGAATTCGCTGGATCAAAGCTGGGACGTCGATAGCGTCCTTCTGCTTCGGTTCTTTCGTCTTTGCCCGCTTCCATCGATACTTCTCGCCAAGGAAACGTTGGGTGCTCATCGCTTCGTACTCTTTCCAGCTGTTCTGCATTGCGGTGGCAGCGCTCATCGTGACCTTGGGAAATAAGCCGCCCGGGGGCCTCAATTGGCAGGTCCTGGTGCCCATTGCCGTGGTGGCATTCCAGTCAAGTGGACAGGCTGTCACATCGAGAGCATTGCAGTATGCCGGTCTTACCAGCGTCGTCCTCACGAGCAATTACTGCGACTTGTTCTCCGACGCCAAGTTGTTCGGTGTATCAAATGTGGAGAGGAACAGGAGGATTGCAGCGCCGGCACTGCTGCTACTCGGGGCTGTTTTCGGTGGCCTGTGGGCGCACACTTCGGTTGGGCTAGCTGGTGCTTTGTGGACCGCGGTTGCTTTGAAGGCCATGGCGGTAGTTGCTTGGGTGTTCTGGAAAGCCGAAGCAGACGCAGAATGAAGGTAGGGCAGGGCGTGTGTACATAGGGACCGCTAGCGACTGGTGTACCTTGGTTCACCAAATGTTTTATCTTTTTACCTTTTCAAATCCTCTAGCTCACCACCTAATCGTTCACACCACTTCGCGCCACACATCTGAACCTCGCCTGCCTCGTTCTTCGGAGTCCCCCTTGTCGCCTCGTCACGTCACATCAACATGAAAAAGAACAGATCTCTGCGTCTTCAAACTCAAGAGTCCAAAACACTGTTCGGCTCCAAGATTCATGACCTAGCAACTCTACGCCAGCGGCTCCCTGGAGCTGTATTGGTCGCTTTCGACACGGAAGGTATCTCCCAACAATTTCTTGGTCGTATGCATCCCAACGAAGACGTTAGCGAACTTGGTGTCGCAGTTATGCAACCAAGTGAACTCCACATGAAGCGAGATCTGACTGACTTTTACGAGAGCAACGAGATCGAAGCTTTCACCGTTCGCATGCGCGAGCGATCATACGGCCCAGTGGTGGGCATGATGACAGAAAAGACAGAGTATGAAACAGGTCCACGATTGCATCAATTCCTTTCCGAGATTATCGGGAATGGCGAGCATATACTACTTGGCTTCGACATGCACGTCGAGTGGAAGTGGATTTCAAGGAATTTTCCGTCACTTGCGGGCCTCTTCACAGGTTGGTGCGATATGCAAGAGCTAGTCGCCCAGTCCTTCGAGCAGCGGTGCCCTCATCCAGACAAGATTACGACGGAGGCTCAGTACCCCAGTTTGGCAAATTCACCATCAGATCCATGGTGCAGCAGGAGATGCAGTGAAGTCTCTTGCAGTGTTGACCGGTCTGCTTCACAACAAACGTCTGACCTTGCGCTACCACCAAGACAAACGTAACAACAGCGTCTCGAAACTTTGTTACTTGCCCTCCATCAAGCAGACCATAATCTCTGGAAAACGTCACGCGTTCACTGCACGCATCAACGCAGTCAACGGAGGCAAGCTTCCACTACAGACGCCCAATGGACTTAGCCAAATACTATCGGAATACGCCGGGCTGATAGGTCTAGGCCTCAATTCACTGACTGAGGTGGTCCCGAGGGGTCCGGAGTTCCGCTGGTGGGTGTTTTTTTAGCAGCCAGAGGTACTTGGACGACTTCATCCACAGCTTGGAAGACACCTGTATCGATGGGATAAAGATGCACGCCGTCGCAGACCGCAGACAGCCGAAACCACAGAAATACCCTTCCAGATCAGCATCCGAGGGAAGGATTGCATCTGGTCGAACAACGTGGTTTGATTCCTTTGGGTAAGTATATTACCTCATTCATGCGTGAAATACGTAAGCTTGGTCTATCGTCGCTAACCCGACTTTCCCTCTAGGCCATTCGCCTTGGCTCCCGAAGGTGACAGCGAAAGAGAACAGCCATTACTCGCACACTCCTTGTCCGTCATGACTGCTTAGACTCTACACGACCATGACGCGCCGCGTCTTCTTCACCTCTGCGCGCCAGGCACATGACCTCGCGTGCGGCTGGCGCCCAAGGCGTGCACTATTGGCGTCGATATCGTGCACATATCGCGTCGATATCACGCCGCCCACTTGACCAGAAACACCTTCGTGACTCGAGCGACCTTAATCACTGCGCACTTCAGACGACCAACTCCAACCTTTACCGATTGCATTCAGCCATGCTCGCATCCTCGACTCTCGCGATGCCACGCGCGTGTAGCGCATCGCCGTCACGTACGACGCGGACGGTGAGTCAACTTCCGCGTGCGAATCGTAACTGAGAACAATCCTGACTCTATGCGCTTTTTCCAGGTGATTCCTCGCGCATCGGACCGACGTTTCGCCCTTTTGCCAGCGTCAAGGATTGGTACCTCGCTATGAGCTACTCTCATCACCAAGTGGCATGTGCGTAACGGCCGTTCGACTTTTGGTTGGGAAACTCGGAAGACTCGGGAGTGCGTCGAGCGGACGGAGGCGGAAGAAACGGATGAGATGACGAGGAGGAGTCTGATGAACGTGAGATGGAGAGGCGTGCGAATAGGGTGGGCGGGAGGATTGTGGAGGTTGAGTTGCGGCTCGAAGAATGTCCTCGGGTTGGCTGGAGAGTTGGTGGTGGCGGGTAGTGAATCGGCGAGGGTGTTGGAATGGGCGAGTGAAGCTGGAAGATGATGGGTAGTAAGTGAGCGGACCAAATTGCGATGCTGGGTTCCAACGAGGCGTTCTGGGTGAGACGTACTTTCGTGTCCAGCAAGTCAACCGACCAACCTCGAGAAACGCTCCCAGTCAAACACCAAAATGCCAAAAACTGCACCCTCAAACCACGATATCACCCAACCCCATCTCCCCATCCCTCTTCTTCCTCGAAATCTCATAGCTCAGAACCGAATGATCAGTATAATACATCATGAGCCGCCACATCCCTTCGCCACATGCCCTCGCATCGTACGCCCCGTCGTCCTCAAGCCTATCCAGCATTCCTTGCACAGGACTCACAGCAATGCCCACAAGCTTATTGTGCTGGTCCAATAGAGATCTAATGTCCTCCTCTTTGCCCTTGACAAACGGCAGTACATACTCTAGCTTCATACCGTACGTGTCTGATGTTTGATTCGGCTCGCGGTAACGTGTCAGGCCGAAGATAGCGGCCCGACCGACTGGGCTCGCGACAATGAAGATGCCGAGTTCCGGGACTTGTTTGAAGAAGCAGTGCCGATCGGACGAGGATAGAATTTCACGATACTGGCCTGGGTGCAGTGGCTGACGTATTGTGGTCGTGCGGTAAGGCTCATCCGCTCCTGGTGAGCTACGCTGAAGAAGGAAGATATCGCCTTTGGTGATGATAAGGGATGGAAAATGATACTAGGCTTGTCAGTACACGACGAGTACGATAACTCTTTGAGAGAAAAGACTTACGACTCTATTATTGGTCTTGTTCACGACTTCGAAATACGGCTTGACATCACGAAACAATTTTGGTGACATGAAATCCGACATTAAGCCAGAGTGCAGACTGTTGTTGATTATGATCGAGAATTGTCCTGTAGTGGGCATATAACCGGGTTCGCCCATAAGCGAGTCCTGGCTATCTTCACTGACCTCATCCTCGTCATCCGTATTGGCTGCCATCGAGGTCTCACCAACTGGCAAAGGTGGCATCTGAGCTGCCTGTATTCTACGGGTGCCTTGCACAGTGAATCGATTCTTCTGCATGCTAGCATCCTCAAAGAATGGCGCCTTGTCCTGCATCTCGGTTTCAAGCTCGTCCGGAGACTCGAGCGTATGCGCTGAGGATGTGTCGAGGAAGATGGCGCCCCAAGTAGCGTGCGGGTAGTTCCGGCTATCGATGCATTGACAGCTGACATCCTGGGTCAAGGGTGACTTGTTGGCATTCTGCGTGCTCATGCACCATCCCATTGACAAAATCGCGGCGACCTTTTTCACATGTAGATCAAACATGATAGTCCGACCGTCGATAGAGCTGCTGGATAGCCAGCGGCCTCTAGGGTCTTTGCCGGTGTTGTCAAAGGAAACCGCGGGGATGTTGGATCTTGCTTGAACTTGGAACGTGTGATCCCGCCTTCGTCGCAAAGGGAAATCAGCCTCGCTTTCCTCGTCGGAAAAGTCAGGGGTAGCATCTGAAGACTTGTTGGCTCCTTGGCTTTGATCCGACAGAGCGAAGGCGATGATGGTGATCTTGTGTGTGTTTGCGCTGAAAGCTATCATGCGGGCTTCGCGGTGCACTGCAATACCCCATGTGGTGGACCCGAGATTACGATGGAGGAAGATTCTGACATCTTTAGTAGGCTCGGCTTCGGAAGTTTCGAGGCGAGCTTCGATAGCGACCTGAATCTCCTCAATCCGATACACGATCACATCGCCGTCGTCGCATGCCACAAGTAAAATCTCGTCGTTTCCAAGGTAGTCCACGAGAATACGATTGATCGAGTGCGGATCGTATACATCGATACCAGGGTGTTGATAAAACAGCGAAGTCGCCTGCGTGCATGGAGGATTGAGGATAATACTTGGACTTCCTGTTACAGTTTGCTCCGGGAAGCTAGGCTGATGCACATGGATGGCATCGTTACAAGCGACAAAGTAGTAGTTGAGACGTTGTGATAGGGCTGTAAGTTCGCACCTCCACTCTTTCATGCATGGGGCTTCTTCTTGGTCGGGAAACTGTTACTTGTCAGCGGCGCCACCTCCCACCTGATGAACATGCTGCAAGATTAGACCGCGTGCTGCAAACCAAAGGAGGAGGGCAAGCTCAGTGAGGCGTTATGGTTCATGTCGACCACGGTGTGCAACGCCGATGATCTGATGGAAAGCTAGTAAAGCAAAGGACTCACCCTCTCCACTCCATGCGATACGCCTCTCGGCTCGCAAGTAATGAAACGCGACATTCTCTCATTGTTGTGACGCTTATATGTGTCGAAGTTGATGTCAAGAGTCAAGCGTCAAGTTGTTTGCCCGCGATGCATGAGGTTAGCTCCAGCTGCCTCCTGATTGGCCAGCCCCACTTGCCAACGCTGGCCATCAGCTACCACCGTACATACACCATCTTTCGGTGTCGACAGATCTAGCATTCATTGCGTCCGGAAATTTGACACAATAGTCACGAGCAGCTTCCTACGAGGAACACTCTTCTCAAAGACAAGTAGTCGGTCTAAAGTTGAAATTCTGAGTAACTGCTTCGGGTTCGACCACGCAAGCTACAAGATAGCATCGGACTGTACGGAAGGTATTCAAGTCCTGTACGCGCTTGGGATTTCTATATCAATGCACAATTGCTCTATGTGCAAAGCCGCTGCGCTAATCGCATGTACCTTAATACCTCGAATCATCCTGACATCGCCCCGAAACCATGTCGTAGCATACATGTCCCGCATGACAGGACCATACTTGCAGATATCCAAACGCCGTCTAATGCTTAGCAGTAACCTTGTCGCCAGTGACCTTCTCAACCCACTCCTTAGCCCTGTGCACTATTAGCAATCATCCCTCCTCATGCGCACAGCAGAACTTACACATCACCCAACGCAACCATGCACACAGTCTGCCACACGCCCAGCCCAATCCTGGGAGTAACACCCCGATACAGCCCTTTGACGCCGTTGTTCGAGTAAATGTAGTTGAAAGCCTTGCCGACTGTCAAGTTCTTGGGCCGATTAGGGTCAACCGTCTTGCTCTGCATCTCGACGCGAATAACCTCAATGGGCTGATTCCACGCTGACAATCCACCACCCAGCGCAGACGCCGTGATCTTCTCCATGACGCTGAGCTTCACGCTATCATCTTTGCCCGTCATTTTCCTTATGCCGTTCTCCGCAACACGAGACAGTCCGAAGCGCGATCCCCAGTTTGTGACTTGGCGCACGGCGACCGCGTTGACACCGCGGTTTATACCCCGGATGCCTTCTTTGCGGTATATGCCCATGAAGGTCTCGATGGTGCCGGGCGGCTTGACGCCGGACGCGGCGACCTTGTGCTTGGTAATTTCGACCGTCTTCATACACGTGCAGAAACCCATTGTTGCGTAAGCCTGCGCGAGACCGCCGACCATGCCGCCGCTGATGCCAGCCACGAAGTCTGGCGCGCCGGCGGCTTTGGCGTAGAATTCGGCTTCTGAGGCGACGAAGAGGAGGACGGCGCCCTTTGTGGAGGCTTCGATCCAGGCCCAAGGGATGAGGCCTTGGTAGACTGTTGGATTGGAGAGAGATTAGTAGGTGTGTGGAAGAAGGGCGTTGGGGATTGTGACGGGTATGGGGAGAGACGTACAGCCTAGGACTCCACCGCGCGACCAGATGCGTCCGATGGCACCCGCCATGCCGTCAGCCCTGTTGGCAGCCATGGTGGTCTTGGTGACCTCCAGCGGCTGTCCCAGAGTAGTCACTCTGTTCGTCATGTCAGTACTGCTGTTGTGATTCTCTAGATACCGAACTCTGTACTCACTCAAACATGTTGAGACCAGCACCGACTGGAACACATATTAGCTATCTTCACATCGTCCTACTCAAAGGCGCACTCACGCAGCAGATTGCTGAACTTGACAGGCTTCTTCTCGAGCTTGGGTGGTGCGCCCATGCCGGTTGCTGCACTCATTCTCTGGGATTACTTGTCGATTGATGCGGGGCCTGACCAAGGCAAGAGGGTGCTTCGTCGCTGGGGGTGTATGGGAGTGTGTGGGAGGGAAGTAGAAGGGGAGAGCGTAGCACAATTAATGTGTATGGGCATAAGCTGTGAGGATATCTGAGCGCTCGTCGGCCACGCTGCGATGGTTTGGGACTAGAGTGAACCCTGAAGGCTGAGCTCGGCCGCGGGCACAAAGGTACCCTCACCGCACCGTAGATGGTAGTTTTGGTTCAGATGCACATTCCGATTTATTCTCATACACTGTAATCGCTTCTCAACTATCACAATCGCACGTAGTGATTCTATTCTCACCTCTGATCGTCCCGACAAAGCTCACAGGAATTGTAGAGATTCTCGGAAAGCCAGCCGTGCATTGGCACGATTCAACAATCCGTCTTCGGTTCCCCAACAACTCCACGAACATTTGCTGCTCAGAGGGGTTCGCGGGTCGCGCGGGTATTACGCGCCACCACCTCGTACCGCCACTGATTTGACAGCTTACTTGCTTTTGCTCACTGCTATCATTGGCCTCTCAACGATGTTGCCCTTCGAATAATTACAAGCGCCTCGAAAGGTGACTGCACGAATGATAGTCCTGGATAGCTTCGCAGTACTTCCAATTGACAAGTGTGTTGGTTGCGACGTATAGATGTAAGAGAGTTGCGATTGTATTGGTATATCGAACGTTAAGACAGGCATTGAAGTCATCAACCAAGGATAACGCCGAGCGCACCAATCCCGTATCTCTACAGTCCCAGTCTACATAGTACTTTTCATCCCTGCCATCACGCACCCGCTTACAAAGTAGCACCAACCAGCTTGGCGTATGCCTCAGTGCTGAAAGACTTGGGCCTCTCAATTGGCGCGCCAACAGCACGGTCAATGATGAGCTGAGGAAGGACACCGAGCGCACGCGAGACACCGAAGAGGACAGTGTAGTAGTTCTGCTCGGTGAGGCCGTAGTACTGGAGGAGGACACCGGAGTGTGCGTCGACATTGGGGTATGGGTTCTTGGTCTTTCCGTGCTCGGTGAGGACGCCGGGCGCGATCTTGTAGACCTGGCTGACGAGCTTGAACATTGGGTCGTCGGGCAGGTGCTTCTGCGCAAACTCGCGCTGCGAGACGTAGCGGGGGTCGGTCTTGCGGAGAACGGCGTGGCCGTAGCCGGGGACGACTTGGCCGGCCTTGAGGGTCGACCACAGATAGTCCTTGATGGCCTGGTCGCTGAGGTCGTTGCCAACGGATTTCTTCATCTTCTGGAGCCAGACGAGCACCTCCTGGTTAGCCAGTCCGTGGAGAGGACCAGCGAGACCGTTTAGACCAGCGGCGAGCGAGAGGTATGGCGAGCTGAGAGCGCTGCCAACCAAGTGGGTGGTGTGTGCGCTGACATTGCCGCCCTCGTGATCGGTGTGGATGGTGAGGTACAGGCGCATCAGCTCGACGAAGTCCTTGTTCTCAGAGAAACCGAGCTGGTTGGCCAGGTTGAACGAGTAGTCCTTGTCCTTCTGGATGGGCGCGACCTTGCCGTCCTTGTAGATGTTGCGGTAGATCTTGGCGGCAATGGTAGGGAGCTTCGCGATGAGGTCCATGGCGTCCTCAAAGGTGTGCTGCCAGTACTCGGTCTTCTTCATGCCCTTTGCGTAGGCCTTGGCGAAGTTGGACTCGTGCTCGAGAGCAGTGACGGCGATGGAGAACTGGGCCATGGGGTGGAGGTCGCTCGGGCAGCGGTCGATGAGCTCCTCGACGAACTTGGGGATATCGGAGCGGGCAGCCCACTCAGCGGAGAGGTCGCGGACCTGCTGCTCAGAGGGGACCTCGCCGGTGAGGAGGAGCCAGAAGAGACCTTCGGGGAGGGGCTCCTGGCCGCCGGGGGCCTTGGGGAGCAGCTGCTGGCATTCGGGGATCTGGTGGCATGTGAGTAAGGATGGGGTGCCGTAGGAGAAGTACAACATACGGTCTTGCCGCGGAATCGGATGCCCTCCTCAGAGTCGAGGACAGAGCCCTCCCAGACGAGGGACTTGATGCCGCGTGCACCACCGTAGACCTGGTCAAGCGTGACCTCGCCGATGACCTTGTTGCCGTGCTCTCTGCAGATGATGTCAATATGTTTTCAGGTGCCATGCGGAGGCAGTAAATACGTACTTGCGGAGCTTCTTGATCTTCTCGATCTCGCCGGGCAGCTTGGCCGCGAACGTCTCCTTCAGCGACTGCAATTGACCGTTAGCATCTTCCTTTATATCCCGCTGCAGAGGCGCTAACCGTGGTTTTGCCGGTGGAGTAGCAGCGGAGGCCATTGAAGGCATTTGTCCGCAGAGGCGCGGCGGCGCGGAAGGCGCTCGTTAATCGCAGAGCTGAAGCCATTTTCCTGGGTGTGAGAGGAAGACGGATGTGTGGGCGGGCGGGTGGAGCAGATAAAAGGCTGCGCCGGAACGATGCGAGAAAATGTCGGTGGAGCCCAGACAGCTCGGAAGCTCATCAATTTTCAGTCGTCATAGCGCGGGACGCCCACCAAGCCGTGCTGTCTCGCGTGCACGCCGGCCAACATCGGACTGTCCCTCTGTGCCGATGCTTGACATTATCATGTCAAAAAGTCTTCGATCGTCTGTATAAGATGTGTCGGGTGGTGGGTCGTGGCAACTCATGAAGCACATGCAGCGTCGTTCGTTGGCGCTTTTCGTGATTACCACGACCACAATTAACTGTTGCGCACGGATATCTATCTCTTTGCAGTCTAGATGAATGGTTAAGCTGACATATTGAATCTCTGCTTCAAAACAAGGACGCCTCTTGCACAGGGCCTGACTATTTTCAAAGTAGTCTACGACTTCTCCTCCAGACTGAACCACAGCACCAGACTTACCAGTAAGCAAGGCCAGCACCTTTACAAAGACAACGCAATGTGAGCAATCTCGATCGTCGGAAGTCAGGCCACCATAGGAAGGTCAAGTCACTATATGATCAGAGCTTACTCTCGAAGTGTACATCATGAAGCGAGCCTCAAGTTCAACTTGCGACTTGAGTAGCACAAAAACCTCGTGTAGTCCCAAACTCCTCATCATAGTCGAACATTCGATTCCGGTACGTACCTCAAGCGCTTGTATACACCGTGGAGCGTAGTACCATATCTATTCTCTTTCACTTCAAGACAAGGCGCCTACTTTACGTTACATGAGAATGGCGAATACCGACGTACTACTCGAAGCTGGCCATATCTTCCAAAAGCAGAACACCAGCACCTTATCAGCTTAGTCCAGTCTCCACGGGACCACAAACCTTAAATAGACGCCAGAGGTGCCGTACGGGGAATCGGGCTGGGGATGGTGGTAAAGGTGGTGTGCCGCAACCACCATGTTGTGTGGGAAGAAGTGGTGATGTCTGGTGAGCAGGGAAGAAGGCAATGCCTAGTATGCCTCGTGATCTCATTGTAAGGCTGACATGAGCAGCGCATGAGCAAGTCCAGAGTGAGCGAATGAAAGGGCGAGGTATGAGACAGGGTGCATGAGACCTTCCTCGTGACACACTCCTTGACGACTCCATGAAGATGCCCGGCAGAGTGGTAGAAGGCAGCATGTGCCACTGAAGTTTGAAGAAGGAAACGAAATGGGGCAGAGGCTATGGAGACTGCATGCAACGATCAGAGTGCATGGAGCAGCTAGTAGAGCTCGTATCTTAGCATCTCTCAAAGCGTGCGATTATTGTGTAACCTGCTTATCCTGGACCAGAAGATCCTGAAAGGATAGTAGAGACTAGTGCACAGGATCATGTTTGTGCTTGTACGGTGAGTGTCACTCTACACGATCAGCCACGGTGGAAAGGGTGACTAGTGTGTCTGAAGGAGGGCTGGAGATGTTCGCATACTGTTGGGTGATTCATGCTTGATTAAAATGACAGTATCGAAGTGTCCATGGGGTGTGTTCTCTGAGGCTATCCTTGGGGTGACCACGCTCGCCTGATCGGACCGCAAAGTAGGTGGTAGGGTGGTAGCGGAGGGAATTTGTCTGGGTGGGGTCGTCGCCCGAGTGTCACATGTAGACCCAGATACGGTAGCGCGTAGACAAGAGCCGAACGTGTGTAGCGTAAGCGGCTTCTACAAACCACCGCGGTATGCTTCGATGCTTTGCCTGTTGTTTTGACAGGTTCACGGGTATTCGTAGTGATGGAGCAATATGTCAGATGCGCGCTACGCATCGACTATAGGGACATGTATTCATCAATCGTCTGAATAATATTCTTAACCTACCTTGCTGGAAAGATGCCACTGTCATGTTTCATTGATGAAATGGTGGGCTGGCTCAAAGTGGGGAAGTGGCATGGCACCAGAGGCTTTCCTGATTCGCCAGGCACGACTGGGATGCGTTCCCAAAGAGGTTTAGACGCTTCCAAGCTTTGCGCGATTGCTACAAATGCACGCAGTGCCCTCCCCGTGATCACATTCACGTGAACGCTTCTTTCATCGTTTTGTAGCCATCGTTGTGTCTTATCAAGCAGGGCATATTGCGATTCTTCCGACCGTTTATCCTCTCTCGCGATTGTGCTCGTCGAGGAAGCAATCTGTCCCAGCCACAAAAATCGACCCGACGATTCGAGGCAAGTTGCCGTTCGCTGACCTGAACGCCCCGTGACAACCACAACTCGTGACTCTCGGCGGTCGAACTTCACGTACCCCAGGTAAGTCCTCCAGTCTCTTATCGCAACTCCTCCAAAAGTCCGGCGGATTGTTTCCGTCGCATACCTTGAGAATCTTCACGATGCGCGTTCGTCTGCGCCAGTCGCGCCTGCCTTGGAACGGTCGTGGTTGCCTCCGCCGCCAGGAGCTGGGAGTTCGCTGAGTGTTCTGATGCTCCGCGTCCCACATGCTCACCTCGACGCGCGCATCCACGACGGTACCAAGCACGACCGCTCTGTGCACTCTCGATTCTCCATCAAGCAGTGACATCCTGGTTCCACAGGAAAAGGCTGCCGATGCGCCCAATTGTCTGCTTGCCTGGAGCTGTGTTGCACCACCGAGTTCAGTACTCACCTGCCCGCACCCGCTAACGTTTGTTCTCCCCCAGGCGCCTGCATGCGTTGCCTCAGCGCATAATTGCTACGTCGACAGCGACTCGATTTGCGCGTAAGCTGGTGGGCAAAGCGCCCCTGCCTCCCCGCCTCGGTTGGTTTGCGCCTGCAATACCACTTGCGAGCGCGTTCGTCACCATTCACCAGAACACCGGCTTCACACTCCAGCGCCACTCTGACCTTTCACTGCCGGCTACGCCACGGCTACCTACACAGCGTCGTGGTTCCACCTCCACCGCAGCGATCCCGTTGTCGTTGGCATTCGCGTACGCCAGGGTCCAAGACTTGAGCAACCGGTGATCTCAACCTACACTTCCCACACGCGTCTACCTTCTCAACTACCACTATACTATACGCCTTACTAGCTCGTTCGACCGCGTGCAATCACATAGACCATTATGGCGGACACTGCTGGCTACCCTACCGACGCCAAGCTGGACTCTCACAGCACCCACACGAATAAGCGGAAGCGCGACACACGCGATCAAGGGATCAACCGGGCCGCTCCCAACTCGAGCTCTGAGTTATCCGATCAAGTCACCGCCAACTTCCTGGCCGCACACAACGCCGGTGGCGACGAAGATATGCAGCAGTACGACGTACACCAGAACGGCAGCACTGCGAGTGTTGGGGACACCGCAGCCGCCGCACTGGCATACCACCAGATGACTGTGCCGCAGCCGACGGAACTCCAATTCCAAACACAGGGCTCTGGGAATGATTCCTTCAGCATGGGCGACCACCAACAATCGACCGGCATGCAAGACTTCAGCCTCGAGGCTCTGAAGGCTGCGACTCAAACAGGTCGACCGGGCCAGGCAGCACCGAGCGACTCGCCGCCTCAGAGCGCGACTCACAAACCTCCGGTTGGCTCAGACGAGTGGCATAAGGTCCGAAGGGACAACCATAAAGAAGGTATGCATCACAAATCTCGCCTACAAACCTGCGCTAACATGACCAGTGGAACGACGACGACGCGAGACGATCAACGAGGGCATCAACGAGCTCGCTAAGATCGTGCCTGGCTGCGAAAAGAACAAAGGCTCCATTCTGCAGCGTGCCGTCCAGTTCATCACCCAGCTCAAGGAGAATGAGCAGCAGAACATCGAGAAGTGGACGCTCGAGAAGTTGCTCACTGAGCAGGCCATTACCGAGCTAAGCAGCAGTTGCGACAAGTTCAAGACCGACAACCATCGGGCATGGGAAGAGGTCACCATCTGGAAGCGCGCCTGCGAGAATGCTGGCATTGTACCAGACGAGATCAAGGAGCGCCAGGAGAACGGCGAGCAGTCTGGGCCGAGTGACATGTCATAGCGCCTAGCTTGACTGTATTCGTTACTCCTTCTTGTAATGTCTTTACGATGCCTTGTCGTCCACGTACGCTGTTGTTTTCCTACGGGTCACAGGCGACTTCAATCGTCGGTAACAGACCTTTCTCTTATTGTTTTCTCTCCTATCATCACAACTGATCGGCAATGGCTGGCGTTGTATAGGTGCAGGTACGCTCCTTCGGAGGCGCCAATGCATGGCGTATCTTTTCGCATTCGTGGCGGGCAGGCAGTTGATACACATTTCTGCATGTAGAGGCAATGGAGGCCCTTTTCGTTAGCCGGCATCTTTTGCTTATCTTTGTGGCTATGCTAGTAAGGTTTACCAATACCAAGGAGTATATTGAGGCAGAGTGCTACCCTGTGTGAAAATGTATGCTGCAAGTACTGTGCAGTGAACTCTTGACTTGGAGCGGCTTGTATCAAACCGTCGGAACATGTGCTTGCCCTCACATCATTGGTCGAAAGTACCGGCATGCATCGCACTTGCACTCCACATCGCAGCTCTCCCGCGCGCACCACCACACGGCGTATTTTCTGCTTCACGAGGCATTTGGCTCACGCTCTATTGAGTACATTATGCGACAAACCTGAGAGATCCAGCATGGTGGGCTCAACAGCATCACCCACCGCGTCCACTCACCACCCCGCACACGACACCGTATAAGCCACCATGGAGAGTAGCACGGCTCACGAGGAGAACATGGTGCCGCCAGTACTGGACGAGGCAGAGCTCTTAGGCAGCTCGTCCGCAGACTTCCCCGTCATTGAGGCAGAGCCCGAGGAGGAGCTCAACATGCCCCTCGACACGGCCCAGCAGCAGCAGCTCTTCATCGACGACAGCGAAAATCGAGGCGCGGTTGGCCCTCCCCTCACACTACCCAGCCGACCTGGCCTTCAGCGAGGCAATTCAGTTCCCACACCTGCGCCAACGCATCTTCCTCCGCCGGCACCGCCTGCGCCGCCGCCGAATGCCCCGCCCAACGATTCGCTGTCGCTCGAGCAAGTACACAACTTGGTGAGAGGGCTGTCCAAAGCCGATCCAGCGCCGTACGCTTTCACATACGATGACGCGTCTTCTTTCGAGGAAGAGCTGGAGGAATGGTTCTCGTACTCTGTCGAGGAGCAGGCCATGCTGCTGAAGTCTCAGGCGTCTTTCGCTCTGGAGTGGAGCGCATTCAACGGCATCAACGGCACACCGTATGAGGAGGGCGGTCTGGACTGGAACCGAGCGGCTGCGTCACAGCAGGTGGAATTTGTAGGGCACCTTTTGGAGGGAGTCAAAGAAAAGGACCCTGTTGCGAGGCTGAAGAGACTCGAGACGCTTGTATATGTGCTTCTCGGCTGCTGGCACGAGACTGCAGGTCTGCAAGCTGCGAGCGCGGATGGCGGCATAGCTTCCGGGCGCAATTCGCCTACTCAAGATGAACCAGCGGCAAGATACGAACATTCCGGACGACAAACAGCATTGATCAAGCGCAACGTACATCTACTCGCCGATTGTAATGGGCTGCAAATTCTTGTAGACGTTTTGCGATCCTCGCTCCTGAGGAGTTGTGGCGTAGATGTTTCGTCAGATACGCCACGCGATGGCAAAGAAGCGGAGCGTCGTGAGGTCTGGTGTGCCATGACTGCTGTCTACGTTATCCTCGAGGTGGCACGCGTTGAGGAGAAGGCGGAGGGCAAACTGGAACTCAGGACCGCTGTACTAGGTCTCGAGAAGCCTGGGCTCTTGCTGCTGCTTGTAGATCTGATTTCGAGGCTACGATGGGATGAGACTATCAGCCTACCGCTAAGCAAGATCACTCTACTGCTGTGGAAGACAATGATGGTTCAATTCGGCGGTCTTGCTGAGGTCGTGAAGGCTAAGGAGTCATTCCGTGATCACAGCAAAGAAACGGAGGACACTAAAGGACAGCCTCTCATTACCGCCTCTCCACTAGACTACCACCTGTTCCGGCAGGAGATCAGCTCCAAGTACCCGGCTTATAACCCACCCCTTCCCGTTTTCCCACTTGAACCTGAGAACAACTCCATCCTTCCACCGCTCAAGAACCACCCAAGCAAGGTGGCAGGAAACCACGTCTTCGGTTCTGGACTCGGCGATGCGCATGGAAACAATACCTCTTACCTTCACCAGCCGGTCCACATTGCGACTCCAGCTCCATCACCACCTCCGTCGCCAGCAGGTCCGGGTGGAAAGGGTGGCAAGAAGCAGAATTACCAGACGAACCAGATGTTCCCCTTCTTGTATCCTCCTCTCGATGAGTCGAGTAACAAGCTTGGTGGTAAAGGCTCGACTGACCTGCAAGATTTGCTTGTCGGTCGTAGATGGGAAGGGTCTGACATTCCAGCATCTATACTAGAGGCCGCAGAGCTTTTCGCGAAGCGCATGAAGGCTACGCGAGCCATGAAGCAGCTATGGGAAGAGCGTGTGGCTTTCATGAAGTACGAACGTGGTTGGGCCGGCTTGGACGATAACCTTGATATTGATGAGCTCTCGTTGAAGCCGGAGGAAGAAACACCAGCTGTACCAGGCAGTACGGAGGAGCGGCTTGCACTTGTGGAGCTGTTTTATCAGAGCGCTTTGCCTAACCTGCAATCGCTGGTGATAGTCTTGATCAAAGCTGTCTTAGCACATGTCACTGCTCTTGTCACACAGTCGAGTGGCGCAAATGGCCTTCAAGGTGGTTTCCTGTTTCAAGAGAACGGAAACGGCACCACATCTGCGCGACCAGACATAAATGGAGTCAATGGTAACAGCATCAGTGTCGCGACCAACGAGGAGCTGGATGCGATGCGCACGCAGGAAGTTCTGGACAAAGCAGTGACGGGCACCCTGGTGCTGATACTGAAGTGGTTTAAAGTCTCTCGTAAGTCAACGAAGGGCATCCCTCTGTTCCAACCTATTAACCTTCTTGCGCAGACATCCTGAAGTTTGAGTACATCACTCAATTACTTGTCGACTCAAGCTACGTTCCTCTTATTTTGAAGTTGTTACAGCTGCAAGAGATCGAGAAGATCGTCAACTTCAGAAGCGAACAAGAGGAGCTGAAGTAAGTATACACACAATACCACAATAATCGCATACTGACATACCCAGTTTCTTCAACTTCTGTCGCTCCTACTCCCGCAACGCCCCAGAAGAGCCGCACGACTCAGAGAAGCCATCCGACAAACAAGACGATGCCTCTGACTCCGACGACGCTGCACCGCCACCCATCCGTCTAACGCGCCAAGAATCCCACGACTCTGGCGTCGAGCCGTCCCCACTCCCTCCCGCGCCCCAGCCCCCCGAAGTCGACGAACTTGGCTTCCCTACCAATGAGATTCCCAGCGAGCCCATCACAAACTTCTCCTGGCGCGCTTTCTTCACCTCAATCAACTATCTGCGCATCATGCAGAAGATTTGCAAAAACAAAGCGCACCGCAACCTCATGCTCGTATCTTACAAGTCCTCTCAATTCCTCCGCAAGAGCTTGAAAGTCCCACAACCAGAACTCCGTCTCTACACACTCAAGCTGTTCAAGAATCAAGTCCCATACTGCGGACGAAAGTGGCGCCAATCAAACATGCGCGTCATCACAGCGGTATACCTGCACTGCAGACCCGAGCTTCGAGACGACTGGCTTGCAGGCAGCGATGTAGATGCCGAAGTCGACGAGAGCGTGCCGCTCGAACAAGCACTCAGGAGCCTCACGCATTGGCATAATTTGAAGCGGTATCCTGAAAGTCTGGGCGCAAAGCCTGGCGTTCTGGAAGAAGAGCAAGATTTCTTCCGCAACGAACTGGAGAAGATGGATTGGGGAGACGAGGGAGCGAATGAGGAGATCGATCAGGGGTGGCCGGATTTGCAGGTTGTCGAGGGTTGGTGAGAGATCTTTGCACCGCACTTCATCCTCCTATCTCTGTCATGTTGATTCGGTGCGTCGAGTTGGTATATTGACTTTGAATTTCTAGAGCCGCGGTTTGTCCAAACTCAGTCGAGTGTGCAAGAGCAGATTGTGCCACGGCGGAGAGCGGTCAGTGCGGATCATGTCCAGGCGCCGGTGCCGATGCTGCAGCGCACGCTATCTGCGCGGCCTGGAACGTGGCCGAGTGGCACTGGAGTCAAATCGGGGCGCGGTAGAGGGCTGAGCACTGCGAATGTGTTGAGCAATTTGGTTGCTGGATCGTATCATAATGACAGCGATAATGAGGATGATGAAGGTGACGGCGCATTGGATGGTCTGGAGTGGGAGGAGCAGGTGTTCTGATAGTAAGATGATGGATTGGAGATGCCTCAAAATGAGGGAGAGTCGCAATATACCCCATAAAGCAGTGCTATCTATCAAACGATCAGTGCTACAGAGACCCCACCATCTCTCCCCTCGAAGAACCTAGTGACTCACCCATATCTGCATTCAGCGTTTGCTCCTCCCCCGACCTTTCCCAGCAGCCCACACACCAAGCGTGCGGCTACCCGCATACTTTTCATAATTCCTCCCGTAGCGTGTCGCGAGCAAAGATACTATAGATTACAACTATTTCATAGGTTTGCTATAACAACAAAATACTGTCCGATATAGTCCAGTGGTTAGGATATCTCGCTTTCAAGTCTCCATACTACAAGCGCCGTGAAGACCCGGGTTCGAGTAAGTTTTCTATGTGTTGGGTGCTAGTGTTCGAGTATGTGTTCTGACGTGTTTGTAGACCCCGGTATCGGAATTTGAGGTTTCTTTTTTGCGTTCTTTTTGAGGGTGTATTGTATGGGATGGAGGGGTGTATAGGAGGGGTTGCTGGAGTTTCTTATTTGGATTATAGTGGTGATAGGAAGACGCTTGCGTGACGAGATTGACGATTGATTTTGGCATAGGTTTGAGAATATGTCAAAGTTTTAACCATGTGATGGAGTGAACATCGTGTACGAAAGGGTAGCTCATTCTTTCAAGTCAACTCCTCTGCTTTGATGTGAGCCGTGACGACTGTGTTAAGATATCGAGTCGTCCTGCGATGAAACGAAAGAACGTGGTGCTGATCGACCGCTAACCCCTAGCAACTTGAAACCAATCCATCGCGACGTCATCTGGCTGATGCAAATCTTATCATTCAGAATCATTCCTGCAATATGTGATACAAACACTCACAGCACGACTAAGTTACACAACCACTCATAATCTTTTGCCATGCTTTTCTGTCGACGACGTTGTTTCAAGCCAGACCCCCCCGCCCATGCGATCCTCGCAAACCCCAGGAAAACAATCAGATGCTCCCAAATCTCGCTTTCGATCCAATGAGAATGCACAATGCCTAAGGCCCCAGCAGGAATGAAACACGGAAACTTCAGGAATTGCCTCATTGGGTATAATGTCTAGTTAATCTCATGCATGCGACAGTTGCGTGCATTTCATCGCCATTACGTGGCGGCCGTGCGTGCCATCAATTTGCGCACATCCCCCACACACTGACCGCCTGCCCCCCATGGCCAATATAAGATCTGCGCCTGCGCTTTGATAAGGTCCAAATGGGTATCGATAAGGAAATAAGAAAGAGTCGATAGAACAGTAATGCCGGCCTGAAGAAGTCAGTGAGAATTCATGCTTTCCATGGAAAGACTCGAGTGGGTGCAGCGCATGGATCTGTGAATATGCGGCGAGTATGATGTACGTACCTGTACAGACTCGCAGTTGCAGCTGGCAGACTTTGTGGCGCTTCGAGAGAGGGCAGATGAAGTTCGCTGCCTAGTGTTCGGTGTGGATAGCGCCTGTGCCTTCACAGACATCACATTTCTTGTATCCGCGCTTGCAACTCGGGCAGCCCGCGCCGTTGCAGTCGTCACATCTAGTTGTACCATTGCCTTGACAGCTCGGGCAGTCCTTCATTGTGTATGCTCGTTGGGCTCGGATAGGTAGGCAGTGCGGCGAGAGAGGATGCGCTGCAGGATCGGTACTTGAGAAAAGCTGAAGGAGTGTAGATGGTCGGTGCAAGAGACGAAGTAAAGGAGCTGTTCAACAGGCTGAAAGACGATCAAGAAAGGAAAGAGTGGCGCAGGTCTTGAAGTAGTCGAGCGTTGTGGGAAACCGGTAGCTGTCAGTCGAAACAACAGACCAACCTTGATTATTTGTCGGGGTCTTTATATAATTTCCCTAAAATGGGGCAACCGACACAGGCCCGCGACTTCCAAACCTTGCTGCCCGATTGAGTGAAGCGGCACAGCCCCCGGAGACCTACCAATCGTGCAGCGGGGTCAACACGAGACATCGTCAAGTCACGACGTTGCTGGCCTTGAAGCTCCGGATAGCAAATCATCATACCTGTGCACGAGAAGGGCCAGCTTGGCGGACACCGCGTACCTACCGGCAGAGCGAGGACGACTCAAGCTACTTGCAGCTGCCTAGTTCTCGCCTTCCATACAAAATCTTGTAGTCTTTCGCGCACTTTAGCGATGAATATCTGAGTTGTGTGCTGCTTGTAACAGCATCGTGGGCTGGAGGACATGATGGCATCGAGATGTCAAGGACGAAAAGTGTAAAAGTGCCGTCACAGCCGGACAGCTTCTCCGTAGCATAAACGGCGCCAGGAACGTGCCGTAATAGGTGTCTATCGACATGATTCGTTGAAAGGGACGTCAGACGAAATGTTCCCAGTAAGCCGGACGAAGACGACTTTTCGGGTTCTAGCGCATTTCCTGTTTCGTTTCTTGCTGATCCACGCTGCCGCAACGTCATTTTCAACGACCACATCCCCTGTGCTGGGTGCTTGATCACAAGACGCAACCGCTATTGAGCATGCAGAGAGCAGACCACTGATTGCATGTACATTGAGCACGCGCTCGAAAATGCGGTTGGCGACAAAGCACTGCGATTCTGCCTGATGAGGTAGAGACACACGTGGCGCACTGCAGGAGCGTTAAAGGGTCGAGCCGAAAGGGTGAGAATCTGTTGGCCAGCGCAAAGACCGTTCATGCAACCAAGATGACCGTAAGTCGACATAATACGCTTCGTTTGGGACAACAATTTTGCCCGCCTTCTGCCAAATTTGTCTGGGTCGCAAGGCAGGGTACAGTCCTTGGACCACTGAGTTTAAACAGCCTCGTTGTATGATTGGGCGTCAGGGGTCGACGTTGAAAGCAAAGTCGACTTCCTTTCAACCCCGGACACGCCTCAACATTGCACATGTTCCATGGCCTAGTAGCTCCGCGATACTTCCGTGTACGAATCTGGGCGAGATTCAGAATTGCTGGGAGCAAGGAATCGAACATGCACAGCCACATCACAACGGTCGACGGCTCAAAGCGCGAGAACTAGCGCAGACGCGAAGGCACGGCGTGCGGCGTTATCGGAATGATCGCACCATGGCCCCACATGTACCTGAGAGATCCATCAGGCACCCGCGATCGGAAGTGACGCGGCCTGAGGCATACAGGCAGACACCTTTCTATTGTGGAGACCTGAGTTCAGTCACAGTGACCGAAAGTTACGAACAAGATTCAGGCATACGTAGTCGCACGCGTCACGCGCTAATCGGTATCAAGAGTGTAAATAGTGACTTTTCGGCCACTCGGCTTTGAATGCGGGCGGGATACCGGTAGGCACGGTACGTATCTCTCATAACGCGCGGTCACGGGAAAGAGTTGGTTTCCTTCTCTACGTATCATAACCATGGCGGTGAACCAGAAACACGCGGAGAACATCACTTCTTTGAACCGAGCGCGGCAGGTTCTATGCGGCCCGAACATCACTTCGAAAATGTGGAAATGAAGATATAGAAGTAGAAAGTTTGCTCGCCGTTCATTCATCGCCACTTCTTGGTCACATGTCAAGGTTTGGACACAGCACATTTCTTACTTCAGGTTAGAGCATACGATTGGAACTTGTGAGTGCCTTCAAAAGGCTATCGGCCACCCAGAACCTGCCAACGAGCTGTAGTGTATGTGTGTTATGTTCCTGTAACTGCGTGTAGTCCCCCGAGCAATCTATCAGTTTCCATTGTATGTGATCATACGTAACAATTCAAACTTCATACGGGCAACCTCCTAATCCAGTCAAGAGCTCTGTGATGGACTGGATGCTTTCATCGAATAATCGCATCGAGCTGTCGGGTAGTATAAATTGCGCTCATCAAGAGTGCCAACACTATATCCCCAGTCATCTCCAGCACTAATTACATCTGACACGACAGGAAGGTCTCATAATCACAATGAGTATTAACGTAGATTTCATACCTCCCCACTACCCAAACTATGCTCCAGTCGCACCCGGCCTATCTTCTCCCACCGAATTCAACCGCCCTACATCTTTCGACATCCTGCCGGAAGTTCGCAACACCTTGTACGAAGTACTCTTCCACAAGCCAAATGGCATCAGAATTTCTCCCAGTAGGCGTTTTGGCGGTCAAGACATGTTCGAAGACAAGGCCGTGTCGGAGAATCTCGCCCAATGTCTACCTTTCTCGATGACCTGCCGCCAAATTTACCACGAAGGTGCTTCTTCACTCATGTCGAACAACACCTGGATCATTTCTCGAAGCCTTGCTGAAGTGGGCTGGGACTGGTATGCCCTGATGCACCAATGCGATGGGGCAGCGCGATGGCTAGGAGAGCTCGGAACGCTTGGAAAGATGGTAAAAAAGATCGTCATCGACCTCGACAAGACATGCGCAGTATGCTGTCACCTGCACATGTTCAGCGAGCCTACGCGCAAACTCGAGGGCGTCGATTCTGCCATAAACGTGTGAACCAATTGGAACGGATAAGCGATTGCAAAGACCTCGATGTCACATTCGTGCATTC
>Ga0265780_10001688_pt1 | contig 30639 bp, 30 predicted proteins | sample P1T30metagenome_FD_192432 | JGI IMG/M metagenome (GOLD analysis project Ga0265780, IMG submission 192432) | Plant litter microbial communities from East Loma Ridge, Irvine, California - P1 T30 | ecosystem: Environmental > Terrestrial > Plant litter > Unclassified | place: USA: California... | reverse complement strand
GTTCTTGGATGGAAGAAGGGTGGAGGACAAGACAAAAAAAAAACGCGACAACATGTTTTGAAGGGTTAGGGTTGGTGTTGGCTGGGCTGCTCTCAAACCGGTCCAGACACAACACTGGAACAATCTTGTGTCTGGTGACTGTAGTGGTCGCTTGATAACCGAGTCTTAGGTCATCTGCAGGTGTTGGAATGATCGCTGCGTACGTTGTTGCGTATTCTGGTTTGAAAATGGTATAATCGATGTCCGGAACAAGAAAGCGGAGGGACATCACTACAACACGTACTTGTGTTGTTGCATCAAAAGTGGTCTGAGTTCCAAGATTTTATAGAATCTACCGGACAGATGACCATAACTGTTCAATGGATGGTTACTCTCGACCATTGCATGTTTCGTTTACGGGTTGTGGTTGAAGATCAATGCTATCCCGAATCTTCATTCGGGGCGTTGCTAAGGCACCCAAGTATATAGCCTTTCCTGAGGATCGGTTCAGGAGATAACAATCAACTGTTGTATTGGACTGAGTCGGTCGATCGCTGCCTTACATCTTCTGTCCTACCACGTCACTAAACGCGTTTCTCATCACCGCCGGTCTGCGTCTATGTGAAGGGCAAGATCCCCTCCTAGATTCCCAACCGACCGATCCCGTCTTGACGAAGATCACATACCGTCACCTCGGTATCCATTCGAAGCCGTGTAAAAGTGATACAACCCCGGGCAACTCCGCAAGATCGATGCTGTACCTTGTGAATAAAGCGAAAAGCCAGCCTAAGCAAAGTGCTCGCTGTGAAATTCGTCAAATCGGCAAAAACCCACCAACACCTTCAGAGTCAACCCATTCAACTAACTCTTTATAGAATCAATCCAAACTCACAGAGGCTCTTCCTACTAGCCTCTCACAGCCTTGGTTCAAATTTGGTTCCAATTCGTCGCAAATTCGCCAAGTAACAGCCCAAAAGTCCAAAACCGCTCCGGAGCCTCAAAACGATACTCTCAGCCCCTGCACCATCACGACACCCAACAAAAGCAAAAGAACAGGGTCTTGCCCGGACTCGAACCGGGGACCTCTCGCAATTGATGACTGTCGTCAACCCTAAGCGAGAATCGTAACCACTAGACCACAAGACCTTGTGATGATCGATTGGTGGTAATCGATGGAAGCAACGACGCCAGCGTTGATTGTATAGCATGGGCAACTGTGACAAGCATCCGCAATAGCTATGGGAATGGCCGCAGAGCGATATGATCGTTGTTGATGAGAAGATTCGAGTTTGCGGGCGAAGAGATTTTCGAAATTTGTGCGGACTTGGTCGAATTCGCGGGGGCCATCGGCAGGGGGAAACTCTGCTGCACAGAGGTCAGCCAGTGACGCCAGTCTAGCTATGGAGATGTGGTCAGCTTGTGTCCACCCCATAGTAGTTTGATGAATGATGGCTGGTTGCGATCGAGGACCGCGAGCCAGGAGTTGACGATGTCGCGAACCAGAATGAACGAACGAGATTGATCACAGGAGACCAAAGGGCAAAAGCTTAACTCGAGTAGGGTTCGTGGCTGTAATCAACGAAAGATCAATGACTACAACGATTGTGGAATCGCAGATGGAAAGCGCATTAGCGCAGGCTCACAACACGTTTAGCTAGATAACGATGTCGAATGCGTGTTGCTACTAGGGCCGTGTCGATTGCAAGTGACCGTTGTACGCGTGAACTGCTCCCCTCAAGAATGACGTGAATGGCTTGTGGCTGGGAGAATCCTCCGAAAGGCAAAAACCGATTCAGATCAGATCTTAGCGCGATCGACGCCAAACAAGATTCACGGCCGCCCTCCGTCGATAGCGGTTATCAGGTACCCATGACGCAGTACATATACTCTCTCGCGACCGTGCAGAATGGAAGGTGGGCTGGCTAGGCCATGAGGTAGGTAGGTACTAGAGTCAACGTGTTTGGTAAAGACACGGGTAGCCTGCTTTCAACATCCCTTCACATCCCCCAATGCGTAGCTTGCTATCTGTCTACTCGACTACTTCTTTCAAAGCAACATCACGACCTCTCATCTTCCAAGCCTTCTCAACATCCACCGCAGCGATGAAACACGAACGCTCCCAAAGCACGGAAAATGCAAAACAACAACCCTCCCCCAAACGCGTCAAAGACTCCAACGGAAAATCCGTCCACCAGGGAAAAGATGACATGCTCAAGCACCCCACCACGCAACGCGCCAAAGAAATCGACGCAGACACCCCAATGCAACAGCTGGAGGAACTCCTCGAAAAGACCCGCAAAGACCAAAAAACCACGCGCAACGTCCTGCACTGGTTCCGCTCCAAAGACATCCGGGAAGACGACAACCGCGGCTTGCATGCTGCGGCGGAGAAAGCAAAGGAAGGGTCTGGCAGCTTGATCACCATGTACCTGTTCTCACCTAAAGACATGGAGTGGCACGGCACCAGCGCGCCGCGTTCCGACTTTATACTTGAGAGTCTGCGGAAATTGAAGAGTTCACTGCAGGAGAAGAATATCCCGCTTGCGATCGTCACGGCGGAGGAGCGGGGGCAGAAGACGGACAGGGTTATGCAATTTGTCAAGGATCATGACGTTTCGCATGTTTATGCGAATATCGAGTATGAAGTGGACGAGCTGCGTCGCGATATCAAGGTGGCCAAGCATGTGCAAGACCAGGAGGGCCTATCATTCGATGCTCTGCATGACCAGACTGTTGTCAAACCAGGGACCGTTGTGACTGGAAGTGGCGGACCGATGAAAGTCTTCACACCGTATCACAAAGCGTGGCTTGCGGAGACCAAGGATGATCCGAGTTTGCTTGACCTTGTACCGGCACCAAAGGGGAATGACAAGGATGCCTTGAAGCAGTTCAAAGATCTTTTCGACTCTGAGATCCCTAGCCTGCCTGAAAGCAAACAGTTCGAGGGCAAGGAAGACCAGGAACGCATTCGCAAGCTCTGGCCGGCCGGACATGATGCAGGCATCAAGCGGGTCCACGAATTCCTCGACAGGAAGATTGGAACCTACGCCCAAGATCGTTCAATGCCTGCGCTGGATCCGTCGAGCAGACTAAGCCCATATTTCTCGTCTGGAATTATCAGCGTGCGCGAGGCTCTTGCCATCACGAAGAAATGGAACAACAACGAACACTTCGACCAAGGAGATGCAGGTGTAGCTGCTTGGGTTCGCGAGATCGTCTTCCGCGAATTCTACCGCCAGGTCACAGTCATCACGCCTCACACGACCATGAACCTGCCCCAAAACCTCAAATTCGACAACGTGGAATGGGAAGACGACGAAGAAGGCTGGGAGAAATGGTGCAAGGGTACCACAGGCGTGCCTTTTGTGGATGCTGGCATGAGGCAACTCAACTCCGAGGCGTACATGCACAACCGCCTGCGGATGAACACATCGTCATACCTCAGCGGAAACCTGCTGCTCGACTACCGTCGCGGCGAGCGCTATTTCGCCGAGCACCTCATCGATTGGGACATGTCGAACAATACGCAAGGCTGGGAGCCAAGCTACACCATTTTTAATCCTGTGGCCCAGGCGGAGAAGTGTGATCCAGATGGCGACTTCATCCGGAAGTGGGTGCCTGAGTTGAAGGACGTCAAGGGAAAGGCCGTTTTTTCGCCTCACGAGCGTTTGAGCAAGGCCGAGTTCGAGAAGCTGGATTACCCGGCGCCGCATGTGGACTACCGTGAGAGCGCACAGAGGGCGAAAGAGAGATACAAGCACGACCTTGCGAACGCGGATCCTTGAGGAGTTGATGATCTCGAGTGCTCTGCTGTCTTGCATAGTCTGAGGTCTCGGAGGACGTTGCCTGTCGTGAGACGTACGAAGTTGACGCCGGTAACCAGTATGGCGGCGGCGAGAAGACGAACGATTGCAGCCTTGATAGTATGTGTAATGAATTGAACTGGGCGCACTGAATGTCCCCACATATCAATAATGTTGCCCACTAAGCGTTCTCGTTTGATGTATTTTCTCGAGCTTTGACACGTGATCTCGGTGGTCTTTGCTATGAGTCTTCGAAGTTAGTATGGGAATGTTGAATAGCAGCATCATGAAGTTACGCCGTACATGTAAGATCCCGTCCTTGGATGCAAGTGAATGAAGCACAATTGACGTATTGCTTGATGCCAAGCGCTATGGAGCTACCCGCTACCCGTCGTTCCGCGCCTGCCTCACAACTCACCCCACTTCATTCATTCAGCCTGACTTGCCCTCTCTGACACAACAACCACCACCCCAAGTAAACTCTCCACTCACGAAACCCACAACCCATTCTTCGGATCCGAACCCAAGGGAATAACCCACAAAGCGACTCAAGACCAGACCCTTCAGGAGAACCCAGGAAGCGCATCTTTTATGTCCGGCCCAATCGAAAACCTCAAGTCCTTCGGTACGTTACTCCGCCGCCCGACCACTGGAATCTGCCTGCGATACACCTCCGCCACATGCGCCTTGTCTCGAGGACATGTAGTAGTGTTCTGGGCGTCCTCAAGCTTTGTTGCTACCGGGCACCTCACGCGGGCGCTATCTGCAAGAGAGGGGCAACGGCACAAGGATCGCAAGCTGACAAAATGTTACAGACCCGTTCGCCGAAGCGGATGAAGACGGCGGTACCGAGAAGCAGTCTCAGAACTACATCCACATCCGTATCCAGCGTACGTCCCTTCCTCAATACACCTACAGCCCACCGTACCGACCTGCTAACACTCGCACCCAGAGCGCAACGGTCGCAAGACCTTGACGACTGTCCAGGGTCTCCCCAAGAAGTTCGACCAGAAGAAGATTCTCAAGGTGATCAAGAAGAAGTTTGCTTGCAATGGCACCATCGTGAGCGACACCGAGATGGGTGAGGTCATCCAGCTCCAAGGCGATCAGCGCAAGGATGTTCAGGAGTTCCTCACGGACAAGAAGGAAGGTCTGGGTCTCGAGGCCCCGACCGTGAAGGTGCACGGTTTCTAAACGAAACCGTCGCCACGAGCGACTCGGACCGAGTCTTCTCTCCGCTGGCAACCTATCTCAAGACGCACATCAGGCCGATTGATTTGGCGACTTGCAAACAGCACGAGACTTCGGGATTTGAGCGCTCACCTGGCTGCGCTCGTTGGCTATTCTTCCTAGAGTAACGTCGACAGGCGCAAGACGCATTTCCGGCTACGAACTTTGGCGTACAACAGCAAGCATGCTTATGATGGAATGTTCAGTGGTTGGGAAAGGATACGGACCGTCTTTGGTGATATTCCTCTCTCTCTTCCGTAGCCACCACGTTTGCGCGTGTGAAGGGAAATGACATACAAAACGTCTTGCCAAAGCCATGATGTTGAAATGTGAAAATGTACATGCAAGAGAACGATGCCCTTCTCGATGCCTCCCCGTTTCCCTCATCTATATCTGGTACACTATTTGTACACGAGCGGAGACTGACGCTCAGTGCTGTCTTTTGAATACACCCCTACTTCTTCTTCGCGTCCTCTTTCAGGAGCTGGTTCAAGGTCGTTTCGTTGGTGAAGCCCCAAAGCTGCCAATTGTTCATCTTGCCCCTCCTCAAAGTCTTCTGTAGCACAACGTACTCGACGCTCTCCTTCTCCTCCTCTGCACCGATGAGCTCTTCTGAAGTCACCATCTTCTGGTTAACCCGCTTGGACACCTTCTTGACGTGCTGCAAGCTCTGCAACGTGTGCAGCTTCACCACCGCCTGAATCTGTGCATTCCTCTCTTCAGAGCTCTCACCCTTCGGACCCGGCAGCACCGCAGCCTTGAAACTGCACAGCTTAGGCGACGAAAGCTGCTTCTTCACCGACCAGCGCAAATAAGTATTCGGCGCGCGCTGCTGCACCCTCCCCCTCAGCGACCCATACAACCCCGTGCAGACCTTCGACTGCACGCTCGCCAAGTTCCCCTCCGCAAAAGCGCCGTACATCTCCCTGTGCATCTCGGACGCCTTGGACGCGATTTGAGAGAGCTCGAATTTCGGCCGCGGCTTGACCAGCCATTTGAACGCGATCATGCCGTAGGTGTCGAGCATGCGCACCCAGGCCCACCGCTTGCGCAGCCGCCAGCTCCAGCGGTCGCCGGCCGCGCGCGGCAGGATGAAGGTGTCTTGCAGCAGGCCGACGTCGTCGGGCACTTGGCCGGAGCGGATCATGGCTTCTTGCTGCTCTTTTTGCGCGCGGCTGATGGAGGGCTGCGCGGGTTGCTTCATTTGGCCGCGCATCATGCTGCGGTTGGGGGTAGTGCTTGCAAAGGAGCGTTTGGCGGGTGGTGTCCATTGGCGGCTCGTGGTGGTCGAAGAGACGGTGGTGTTACGGAGAGGGACGTAGCCCGCGCGCTGTTGACGGAGACATTGTGTTGAGGAGTTGACGAGGCGTATGGGAAGGGCGAGAGGGCGTGACATGGCTGCTGGGTGTGTTGGGTTGCTGCACCGGCGGAGGACAAATAATTGTTATGCTTGCGCGGAGTGAGGTTGAACGATTTGCGGAGATCGGGGGTCGTGTTTGGCCGAGAGCTTCCTTCTCTTCCTACTTCTATTCTTCTTCTACCTAACCACCAAACATGTAGCATCCCATCGCAAAGCTATCGAACCATGGGTTCATTGATACTGCATGTGCGAGAACGTGAAAAGGTAGGCTTGCAGCAGTCAGTTTCCTCCCCAAGATGCGGAATTGAATACTGGCATATCGAAGAATCGACCATCATCAGCCACTGAGAAGGGTACCTTGACACGTTGATTCGAATTGACATTCTCAGCTCTTTGGAAATGAATTGTGTTTATCGGTCAAGTCAGGTATCTTCTTCACAGGCACATCATTCAATCCAGCATTCACCCAATGCATACTATTCGGAAATCCTTCCTGGACACACGGACCGAGGGTGTGACTGGAATGTATGCTACACTCGTACCTTAGCTATTGACAGTCACGATAACCTCTTTCAGCACCGTCATTCGTTACAAATAGCACCACACGGATCGGGCCCGCCACAGCAACAAAGAGAACTTCCACCACTTGTTACACCGCCATTGACACGTGCAATTGCAATCATGAACATCTCTTTGTCTTGCATACGGCAATATGTGTCCTTTTTTGACTAATCTCAGCCTGCGCTTTGCATTCATCGATCTACAGTACTTACCGTTCCACGCCAGGACAATCACCAGTCAATACACTACAGCCGCCAGATATCAGAAACCCAAAAACTTCTCTGGAAACTCTGCAACAGACCATCCAATAGACCACATAAGAGACCATGCACATTCCAATCATCTTGACGATGGCGGTCGCCGCCGTCCTCCCCTTCGCCTGTGGCGCATCTCTTGACTTTGCATCCCTCGACGACGACCCAGCCTCGTCCGAAGCCGCCTCTTCGGCTGCAGAAGACTTGTGTTACACCAAGTCTCTCACGACAGGTTCTGGCGCAGCCGCGGCCATCAAAGGTTTCTGCGCTCAAGTCGGAAACAACGACAGCGACAGCGACAACCCTTCATCGGTTGCCGACACTGCAATTAACGGTTATACGGCCGGTGGCTTCGATCCGAGTGGCGTCACCACCACGGCACGTTTGGCTGCCAAGAAGAACTGTATGATGGATGTTGGTAGTGAGGAGGTCTGCTTGGGTGTGTTTTGGGATGCATGCGCAAGGGGAGACAAGTATGGGAAGGGAGTTGCGAAGAAAGGCTGCTTGGAGTTTAGGATTGATTAGAGAGTGTTTGCACTGTTCGTGCAGTACCTGTATGAGATGTCAAGATGCCCTGTTAACGACCCTGCCACTACTGTTACGCGTCTGCACAGCCTATAATAAGATCTCGGCTACATATATACATTAGCCAGTACCCTGAGTCCGACTTGGGAACTACGTGTCATTCAAAGACGAAGATCATTTCCAACGATCCTGCTCACAGGGCCTGTGAGCCAATGAAGTCAACGAACAGGAGCTAACCCTCCTAAGACTTGCAGCTCTTCCAGATTAATAATAACTCAGTTGAAGTGCTGTGATTCTCGTGCGGTGCATGATCTTCGGGTGTTGGAAGCGACTCACCTACGGCGGTGATCCATCCACGGAGTAACCCGACAACGCAAAAGAATTAGCGACACCGAAGCCAATAATCTGCTACTGATCTTGCCGCAATAGACTCCGAGTACGACCACAACTTCGGGTTGCTGGAGGTCCGGAGCTCGGGGCAGCGGGAGATGTGATGCGTCAACTAAACTAATGCAGGTCGATCTCGAAATGAAACCACAGGGCCCACTTCCACACGGACACCGCATCGTCCCCTCCCTTCCCTTCCCTCCCATTGCCATGTCTTGACTCAGCACCTTCAATAACGCCCCAAGTCGTCCTGGTATGAGCAGGGTACATTCTAGGGCCACAGGCCATGGCAGCTGAGTCTACCATGCGTGAACATCACTCGCGGTGTCTTGAACCTTCTTGACCTCTTGCTGAACGACAACACCCTACAGTACCTGACAGCTGAAGACACGCCACCCAAATCATGTCGACCACTGGAATGGCTTGCAGTAACTCATTCATCTGGCTCGTCAACGAACCTCAATTGTCAAACGAGGGGTCCAAGAACCTCATCCGAGCCAACGCCGCTGCCTGGGGCCATCAATCACGCCGTCGTAATAAGCAGTGCCCTTCAATACGAGTCAAAGGAGGGCGCTTGGCTCCCAAAGTACAAGTTAAGGTGAGTGTTTCTTTTACCTCTAGCCCTTGATAAGAAGTCGCTGATTAGATAATGTCCAGCTCGAGGAGGAAGATGTCGACACAAAGCACGACAGTCCCATGGTCACGCCACCACTCACGCGCTCCCCATCCATGCTACAAGACGAACTCTTCGGCCGACAGATGGACCATGTTCTTGTGCGGTTCCATGCTATAGCTGGTACTCAGAGTTCGGACTGGCTGAGCTTGGTATCGACAGTCCGCGACGACGAGCTCGTCCACAACGCCTTCAAAGCTCTCATTTGTGGCCTTGACAGCACGACTACAGCCTCAGTCAGGCGGCATAGATGTGCTGAGATACTGCCAGCTATAAGACAACGACTGTCGAGTTCTAATGCCACGCGTTGCCTCAACATGATCCATCTGGTGTTCCTGCTTTCTTACCAGGAGCTTCTGGTTTGGAATAACCCCAAGGCATGGATGATGCATATCTGGGGCTTGAGCACGATCGTTCAGGACCTGGGACCTCATGCGTTCAAAAGCGTTCTGGAGCTGAGGACTTATCGACTGATCCGGTTGTTCAATGTAAGCAGCGTGCAACACGTTCCATTTATTTCCTGGGCTGCTTCAAGATACTGACGCAACATCAGGTACCTCTGAATTTATTTCTCCGCCGACGGTCTTTCCTGGAAGGTGCCGAGTGGCTACACGTACCCTGGTCAGATGGCGGTTTCAAAGACCTACAAGACCACACACTCGACATCTTAGTATTCATCCCTGGTCTACTCGGCGAAACCGACCGCATCCGTGTGGAAGGCGCCTCGCCAAAGCGTCTGCATGCCGGCGTATCGCGAGTCGTCGATGCATTGAACATCTGTCGACATCAGAAACTATCACAACACTGCGCACTATCACCAGGCAAACCTGTCAACCTCGAAAACGTTGTGCAAGAGCTCAGCGACGGAACTCTATCGAATGCATCCATTGCACAGGCCGTCGTGCTCTACCTTGCAACCTGGCTGCTCCTCACCCGTCTTGAACCAATCTACACCGTCCCGCTACCCTGGTCGATCGAGTATCTCACGGAAAGCATCCTCGACATCTGCGAGGAGTACTCATATCGACAATCGTCATCGGGAGTGCTTCCTTGGACTTTCGCCATCCGGGTGGCCTTGTTCACCAACTTTCAAGACGGCGATGCAACGAGGGCTCGAGGCCGTGATCTTTGCGTCCGCGTCGAGTCTCGCTATTCGGTGCGCTTGCTGTCGGACATCATCGCTTCGCTTCCTGGCACGGACGAGAAACTCAAATTCGACGAATGAAAAGATCTTGCCATGTCTGTGTATTATCATTATCGGACGTCTGAGTACTGAAAGTCCAGAATCCCCTCCACAAAAGCTTACTCTGGAGCTTGTACAAATACATGTAGTCCCGCCATTCCGCCATCTTGCCACAGAGAGGCAATACTCAAATCAATCCCTAATCTCATCCAAACGCGCTCCAAGCCCTACTTACCCGGGAAGCCCAAGACACACACCTCCGGCCCCGCCTCACTATCCTGGAGAGCATTCCTCACCAATTCCATAACGTTAGGATCATAAGCCTCCCCAATATGCCCCACGGGGTCCAGCGGGCAGAAGTCCTGCACGTAAAGATTTCTCACACCCTCTTCGCGAACAAAAGACGTCTCGGTAGGCACCACCAGCTGGTCGTTCGTCGAAGTCAAGATCGTGTACGAGACACCTTCCTGGGAGATCGGCTTGCCGTCATTAAGCCTCTTGACAGCATCGCCCTCGGGCAAGAGATCCGCGCAAGCAGCACAGCCGACCTGTTTGAGAACCTGATCGACGAGAGGGCGGGTGAGTTGTGGCGAGATGTCGGTGACATTGTACAGGCTCAGGAAAGTGGTACCGTGCGTTGGCGGTGCGATGGCGAAGACCCTCTGCACGATTTCTTTGATTCCTTTGCCGAACTTCGTCACGTACAAGACCTGGAAGGCGCCTTCGGAGTGGCCGACGAGATCTACTTTGGCGGCGCCGGTCTTTTGTTTGACGGTTTTGATGAAAGTGGCGATTTCGTCCGAGGAGGTTGCGATGGATTTGAGGCCGCCGACGAAGGGGAAGAGGTTGTACTCGCCATACGTGGTGGAGAATGTACAGTATCCTTGAGTCTGCAGGTAGAGTTCGAGGATGTTTATATCTTCATAATACGTTGCGCCGAGGCCGTGGAGGAGGACGACGGGGTTAGGGTGGGTTTCGCTGCGGCAGGAGAAGTCGTTGTGGACGGCGACTCGTTTGGCGATTGGGGTTGAGGTTGCGAGGGTGGCGAGAAGGCCGGCGGCGTATAGGACGCTCGATTTCATTCTGGAGGCGGACCAGCGAGTAAAGCGAATGCAAAGTGAAGAAAGCCAAGAATCAAACGAGAGTGTCCTGAGAAAGCGAGCGGATGGAGTTTTACACAGGAATCATTCCCTCGTGATCCATTTGTAGTAGAGGTTCGCAGCTGTGCTACTGCTAGTGTTGCCCTTGTACGCCTGGTCTAACCTGCTAGGTTGGTGATATTGTGTGTAGTGGCTGCATGATCACCAGGTTGGACGGCATCTGATAGGCGCTTTGCACTGGCTCGTTTGGGTGTTGATCTGCTTAAAGTAGTCGGTGCTCCAACTATAGATCTATAGGGATCCACTCCGGGGAACTCTATCGGAGGGCGTGCAGTCCACGCTCACCAGTCGTCGTGTTTGTTCTCTAGGTTTCTTATGGAGGTCATAAATACGCGGGACGGATGCCGGAATCCTCGAAGCGTTCTCCGTGTATGCAGAAGTATGTCGAACGCACGATCTCTCCGGTACTAACATGCTGAGGATAATCTAGAGCTGCTAGTACTACTACAAATTACGATATCGTACTCCGGTGAGATACTCGTAGTGTATGTCTAGTGTCTCATTAGTTTTAGAATGATTTCGACGCACGAAAGTTGCTAATCCTACCCTGTTAACAGACAAACTTTAGCATGAACTGTGGGTTTGTTCTTTGCAGTGTGGTTGGCCACGATGCTGCGTAAGCTAGCCTGCGAGAAGGATCAGATCACGGGGGTGTAGTTGATGGGAATTCAGCGGAGAAAGGTCAAGGAACAATTCAGAAATAGGGTATCTCGAGGCGAAGTGATGTAGACGCAGTAGCTATCGACCAAGGTCGGCAGTGCGGAACGGAGAATGGCAAAGATGGACAATACACGATCAAGGAAGAAGAAACTGGTATCGTAATTTTGGGTAGGAGGCAACGCGTGATCTCTTATTCTCATTGCATGCAGCCCTAATCTGAACGCCTCCCCAGCCGTGACCGGCTTAGCGCCAAGGGTAGCATACACCCGCGTAGCCTGATTTTTGAAGAAGTAGTAGGTAGTCAACCATCGCTCATGGGCGTATGATTTACTCCTCCTCCTCCTCCTCGTCGCCACCACCCTCCTTGGCCTCAGCAGCCTTGGCCTTCTTTCTGCGCACACGACCGGGGCGTCCGCCACCGAACGGCGAGGTAAGGGCGAAGTCAATGTGCTTCTGGGAGTCAAGACGGACAATGAACGAGGGAACGTTCACGATCTGCTTGCCGACGCGGATGTGACGCTGACGGATCAGGACACGGGCGTGGTGGATGGACTTGGCAAGGCCGAGCTTGTAGACGCAAGTCTGCAGGCGACGCTCCAAGAAGTCCTCGACCTTCAGGGCAAGGACGTAATCGAGCTTCATGCGGCCCTCGTCGAGGACACCGACACGGACCAGACGGCGAATGAGCGCATTGCCCTCGAAGAGACGCTTGGGGTCCTTCTCGTCAAGAGTGAGGAGCTCACTGCGAGGACGTTAGATGGGCAACATCGCAGGTGTCAGTTGGGCGAACATACCGGGCAGCACGACGGATCTTGGAGAGGGTGAGCTGGACGCGCCAGACCTCACGCTTGTTGCGGAGACCGTACTCGCCGACAGTCTTCAACTCAGCGTCGCTGGATGCACGTTAGATATCTGAGACATAAGTGGAGCAAGCTCACACTCAGTGGCCTGGTAGATGTACGTACAGACGGGCCGACTCGAAGGGACGACGGGGGACCTTGTAGGTCTTGCTAGACTTGGTGCTGAGAGGGACGTTAGCAGGTGTGTGCGGTGGGTGGGACTTTGCAAATGCTGGCTGTGAGCATTCGATTGGCGCATGGTTGCGAGTGATTTGCGTAGCGAGCGAGGGAGCAATTTGAGTGAGACGAGGTCGAGTGTCAAGTGTCGAGGTGTGTTGGTGAAGCCGTCATGTGAAGGATATGTTGCGATTGCCGACAGAAATGTCTGTGAAAAGTGCCTGAAAGTATAGCAGGAGCACCCGCTGGAGCAGCACGTATCCAAGCACCGAGAGTGGATATCCTCGTTGAATTGTCTGCATCGGTCCGTCGCATTCATCGGTCCATGATCGTATTGCAGAAGGATGTTGCCATTGCAAAGCAAGATCGCATCGTGGTCGTGGTCGTGTGTCGGGCTGGAATTGCTCGCATGTCGCTCCTTCGCTCGGTCGCTCGCGCAAATCACGCGCAATGGCATGCACCATTTCGAATGCTTCTCAACAGCATTTGATTTGTTTGTACTTACGGGGCCATGGCTGCAGGTTAGTTGACGTCTGGTTGTCGGGAGTCGTGGTCCTGAGATCAAGATTTGATGTTCGCTGCCTTCAAATTCGCGGCGGTGGGCCGACGTCCGTGCACGCCAAGCGTCGATATTCGAGAATCACAGCACAACCAACGCAGACCTAGGCGAATACTGAAGGCGACGACGAAGCAGACTTTGCGCCCCACGACGGTAAGATAATACCCAAAAGCCTGCAAAGACTCACACACTGACGACCCTTTCCGACAGATACTAACGTAACGACGTACGCACCCCGAACTCGACCGCCGCCCGAATCTTTGCTAACCGCCGATACAGCCAGCACACATAAGTCACAATGGGTCACTCCGCCGGTCTCAGAAAGGGAACTCGCTATGGTTAGTCTCACACCTTGTCGCTGGGAGAAATGAGGAGGAGGGAAAGACTTTGGAAGACGGAGGATGAAACACTCGGAGGACTGGCGACTTGGAGCAATGCGATGGATGGAATATGGCAATCGCGAGCGCCCAGGCTGACCATGCGATACAGCCTTCTCCCGCGACTTCAAGAAGAAGGGCATGATCGCCCTGTCCACCTACCTTCGTCAGTACAAGGTTGGTGACATTGTCGATGTCGTCTGCAACGGTGCCGTCCAGAAGGGCATGCCGTAAGTCTTCACCCACCGGAGCCTTCGCAAAAAAAAAAAAGGTCGCCGAACCTCGCGCACCACCAACACTCACTAACACCCCGCTCAGCCACAAGGACTTCCACGGCAAGACTGGTGTCGTCTACAACGTGACCAAGTCCGCCGTCGGTGTCATCATCTACAAGCAGGTCGGCAACCGCTACATCGAGAAGCGCGTCAACCTCCGCGTCGAGCACGTCCGCCTCTCCCGCTCCCGCGAGGAGTTCATCGTCCGCGTCAAGACCAACGCCGAGAAGAAGCGCAAGGCCAAGGAGGAGGGCACCACCGTCTTCCTTAAGCGCCAGGCCGACAAGCCCCGCGAGGCCCGCACCATCAGCGCCAAGGACAACAAGCCCGAGAGCTTCGCCCCTATCGCCTACGACACCCACATTTAAGCGTGCTTGTTCTGGTTGGGGCGTATGGGTTGGTATGATGGCGAGGCTAGGAGGTTGGAATCGGCAGCACCACCGGATGGGAAATACCTGCCGGACGAGCCAGCTAGCTTTGCTAGGAGCATGAATTCTAGCGTCAAAAGAAACCTATTCCGTTTGCCAAACTCTGGTCTTTCGCGCTGTTTAGCAACCCATGCGGTAGAGCTGGTCGGTATGAAGTGTACGTTTGTGCTGGGTCATTCTGGCAACACTGCGTCCCCAAAAGTGCCACTGCTCGGAAAGATACGAAGGAACTTATGACGGAGGCGATAGAAGAAGTCGATTCGGGTTCTAGTTGGTATTAAACATGAGGACTTTAATGAAAGACAAGTCGCAATCTCTAGCCAGCAATGATGACCGAGTCAATAACACTGAAACTAAGCTTTCGTCTGCGAGACTGGATACTTATCTAGGTAAGCAAAGAGCCCGGGGAAAGTGTAATGTTGAACCCTTCGTGTCTACTCGATGCTCAGATGTGAATGTCATGCGGTTCGCTAAACTTCGACTCTACATTGTCGGGCATGGCCAAAGTCTCGGAAAGCAGAATCGCATGGGCCTATTGATCAAGAAGGCAGTCCAACGTATGCCGTTACATAGGTCGACAATCAAGGAAACTCGAAACACGATCGGGATAGTGCCCACTGTACTACATCTTACCCCCTCATCGAAGTAGGACACACATATCTTCATCTACGTTCGGTGGACTACCTACGCGGTATTTGCAGATCGCGAGATCGTCTCCTTATGTCTCAACATCAAGATCTGACATTCCCAGAATCCACTTTTTGGACCGCTTTTTGGCACGTTCCAGGCCCTCAGTATTACGCATCTGCTGATAACAAGCACAGCCCGAGTTGTTCAGTTCAGTTTTCGTCAAGATGTCCACGATCATATCGACGAGCACTATCAACGGCACGATCTAGTCAATTCTTCTTGGTGTTGCGAGATGTCCGACTTGATGCATGTTTAAGTCGCTTTGACATCTGACATTCTATCGAGTCCTCAGTGACAAGCAACTTTCAGGACGGTCTTTCATCCTTCCGCTGGCGCTATGAATCGATATGTCAAGCAATGATTCTGTTATGCTTGGCCATTTAATCTAGTCAAAAAGGTGAATGCACATTGTCGATTGGCATCTACATGTATTCGATACTCGACCCAAACACTAACCCTCAGCCGCCCCACTTATCGACCAACCTCAGTCCAACATTAGGAACACAAGATCCATCATCCAACAACATTCAAACAAATCTTGCTCAGCGGAACAACTTCCATCAAATCTCAAATTCAAATCTGAAATCAATACAGAATCTAATCGGAGACCGGCAAAACGACGAACGAATCTCCTAGTTTACGACGTCTAGACCATCGAACTCGAACATACCGGATACCAGCATCAGATCAAAGGGAAGGAACTCGCCAGGAACCTCAGCACCTGACCGTCACCAGAACCATGCCAACTCAAAAACTACAACCTCAACAACCCCAGCCACAAGCACAACAGGCCCAACCAAAACCACCACACTACACCCTCATCCTCCGCCTCCCCTTCCCACGGCCCGAAGGATTTCCTCAAAACGAGCAAAGCTCACAACACCACCAGCAACAACAAAGACCGATCGAGACCCACCATCACCCCGAATTCCAGCAGCAGCAGCGGCAACAACAACCCCCACCGCACTCACCCTCACTCTACGACCCCCAAACTCCACCCCCCCACGCCTCCGCCTCAACAGCAACCGTGCCGGGTCCCACGTCTGCTCCAACCCCCGATTCCGCAGCTGTCGGAGGAACTCCTCAGAATATTACCACTGCGGGAACCAGCGAAGGCACCCCTAGCATGGGCAGCAGTTTCAGCGATCTGAGCGTGGCGCAGAGCGCGCTGGAGGAGGCGCTTATGAGTGCTGATGGAGGGTTTGGGAGCCGGGTTAGTACGCTTGGTGGGAGGTGAGGGGAGTCTTCTATGAGTTGCTTGTTGAGAAAGTGACGTGCGTTATGTTTGGATGCTGGGCTGGGGATTCTTTGGGATGAGCTGTCGTTTTGGACTCGAGAGGTTTTTGTGCGATGGCTGGATGCGTGGTGTTTGAGAAAGAGGGTCTACCTATCTTGGGTCCACGGGTTGCTGTCAGCCTGTACTTTTGTGCGGTGCTGATGGTTGTGAGAGTGATGATGTTCAAAAATGAGATAAATCCCTGAGATGTACGGTTGATTCTCTCTTGCGGATATATGGGTACTCTCAATATTTCTTCCGTATCCCCAAATGTTATCAACCCGGCTCTCGCGAGTCGTGTATAGAGTAGTATACATATCGTACAGGTGTTGTACATAAGGTAAGGCTTAGCGGAGAGTCTCTCGCTACCTCATCAGCTCTTGTTCCACCAATCCTGTGGCTATCGTGTCACTACAAATCCCTGTCCCAAATCGATCGAACTCCTGGAACCCGAATCTTGATGCTCCAATGCTTGGTTGAGTCGGGAGTCGTCGTCGTAGATTATACGTTGCGCTCCACTCTCCTTCGAAACGTTGATGCTTTTTTTGTTCGGCCGTGATACCATCTTTCTTCTTCAAGAGACTTTACACGCCACTGTTCTCTCCCAGTCCCTTCAGGACTCCCTCATACACTCCAAACATGATCGCCGCGCTTGGCACGACTCTCAGCATGTGCGGCACCAGTCCACCATACAGCGCCGCCACACCCTCCTCTTTAAGTACGGTCTTGAAACAGCTCAACAGGCCCGTGTACTTGACCCTCCCACTGACATCAACAGGCGCCTGCCTTAATCTTGTCCTCACAACCTCGTGTGGGTAGGTAATCAACGCCGCAATGAATTTCGCGCCGCCAGCGGCTGTGAGCTTGCCCGTGTACTCGACCGTCTTGTCCCAAACGCCCGGTGTGCGCCCTGAGTCGTCCAGAGCCTGTTGCCGCCTTGCCAAACTGGCCTTTGCCTGCTCGTACAGCACCCACTGCAGCGTACTCTCGCTGACTCCCAAGTAACTTGCGCTCAGTCCGCGGTACAACCCTCTGAACCCCTCCGTGCGCACCGTCTTCTTGACGCAATCCCACGCATTCAAGTACTGTCGTCCCATGCCACCAGGCCCGGCGTTCTGCTTGTCCAGCTGCAATCTCGTCTTGACCAGCCAAATCGGATTCGTCGCCGTGCCAGTCATCAACCCTGCAGAAGCGGCTGCGAGCAGGTGAACGCCTGCGCTCTCTTTCCCATCAAACAGCTTCTCGCTGATGACTTTCTTTCCGTTTCCGTACGCCCAGAAATTGATTGCGCGCGCCGGCACGACTCCTACCAGATTAGGCCCCAGACCCTTGAACAGCGCCTTCCAACCCTCCACCTTCGGGATCGCAGCCAGAATTTGCCCCGTTTCCGTAATGTGTAGTAACGCCGCGCGGGGGAGTGAAAGCTGGTGTACCGGCGGGATCCCTTTTGCTGCGCGCCGCGCGGCGAGCTCACCTTGGTAGAAGGTGCTTTGTAGGCGGGTCTTGAGGACGTCTAGGGGCGATGTGAGGGTTGCGGAGGTCATGCCGCCTGCGCCACCGGCGACGAAGTGCGCCCATGCTTTGCGCTCTTTGGGCGGCGGGAGGGGCGACTTGGATGTGATGGAGGATGGGTTGGAGGACGGATCGACTTGGCCGAGTTCGCGCGATTGGGAGCTGGGGGCGGCGAAGGCGGATGCCGTGCTGGGAGAGATGGTGGTGCTCATTTGGAAGAGGTTCGGGGATCAGATCCCGATGGATTGGGGATGGGTGTTGTCTTTCCAGTAAAAGGCGTTCTCGTCGAGTGTCTATCGTCTGCGCGCATGCAGGTTTGAAATGTTCGATGGGCGAGCGTGTAGAAATTGATTTATTGAATGAAGTGTCCAGTAGGTAGTCTTTTTTATTATTACAGGTAGCGAATGGATGTTGGATGCAGAAAGGGAAAAGGGGAATTGATGCAACAATTGATGATGCTTCTCCCTGGATCTGGATCTCAAAATGTTCTTCCTCATGTTCGGAGATCTCGATTCGCCGCCAGCCGACTCACGTCACCAACGCCTTCAACTTGTCGATCTGATAGCAACTGCCCAGTACATCAGTGAGACACCTTCCGACATCTCACTCGACTCTCTTCCTCTGATATAGTATTGTACCACTACACCCAAATACATTCACAATGTTCGCGACACCCATCCGACTCGCCAGCAGTGGCCAACCCGGCTTCTGGCGCCGCTCTATCGACGAACTCAAACGCCAGTCTAAAATCGCCGTCCGCCTCGAAGGCCTACACAAACCCAACCAGCCATTCCCCTTGGTTCGTTTCGAAGAAGAGTCAGCCCTCGGAGGATGCAAAGTCATGAGCGACGCCGACATGGGCGGCTTCAGCAAAGCCTCCCTCACACACATCCCCGGAACCGGACCCATTGAAGGAGAACCACAATCACAGTCGCAAGCAGAGTCGCTGTCGCAATCACAAACACCGCCGCACGCCCTCTTCGCCGGCAAAATCTCCACAGAACTCCCTCCCAACAGACCCGAAATCCAACGCTCAGGGTACGCCGCCTGGCGCACACGCGACCGCGGCACAAGTCTCTTCGGCAAACTGCTCTGGGACATTGACCCGTACGCCTTCCTCGCGCTGCGGATCAAGTCGGACGGCCGCAAGTACTTTGTCAACATCCAGACCGAGTCGATTGTCCCCACAGATCTGCACCAGCACTTGCTACCTTCATACACTCCTGGAGAGTGGGAGACGGTCACGATACCGTTCAGCTCATTCGTGCGGACGAACTACGGAATGGTGGTGGAGCCGCAGAGGGAGATGATGAGGCAGAAGGTCAGGAGTGTGGGGATTGGTCTTATTGATCGCGTGCCTGGGCCTTTTGAGCTTTGCATTGCAGATGTGTGGGCGACGAACAAGGCACCTGAGCGGGGTGTGGATAGTGGGTTCGATCTTGGTGATGATATTGAGATGGATGGTGGTGTTATGGGTGAGGTTGAGCCGAGGAGGAAGAAGGGCGAGCCTGAGAAGATTCTGATTTAGGAGGATGGTGTTGGAGATCCATTGATGATTCTTCTTCATGCTTACGACTGCCTTTCTCACACAGCATCCGCCACACTGCACTTCCGGAGAGAAGCGAACTGTGCTCGGCGCCCAGGTCCTGCTTGTTGTCTTACGGAACGGAGATGCTGCTCAGCTTTCACAGCAAACCTGAAACTTTACATACCGGTATGTGGCACCATGTTGTTTAACGCTCCTATGCTCGCTGGCGCGATTGGCTACTAAGCCGACAAACGATTGCGTCACGATGGAAACGATGGATAACAACATACGGATTCCATCGCTTCCACGATGTTCCTGCTAGCATGTTAGGACATGGAAGTATGCTATCAAAAATCACGCACCGGTTTCCTAATCGCGGCCGAGTATCATTCGACATGGTGAATTGACGAGCGTTGCGACCTTGAGGCTTGACCAGCGTTTGAAGCACGAAGCGGTGCTGTTATATATACTGTAATACTGTATACTATCTATAACCCAACAACAATATTCCACCGTATTATTTCTAGTTCCAATTTCTCACGCTATTTAAGACAATCGACCTTCACAAGAAGCGCACGGGCCAGACCCTGGGAGCCGACCCCAAAGGTTCCCGCGCCAGCAGCTTGAACTCCAGCTGGCCTTCCACATGTAGAAGCGACATTCCCACATCACTTGCAACAACCTGCACCACGCAACACAACCCAACTCGCCAAACCAATTCCTCCTTTAAAATCATACCAGCGATAATAAACCACCAACCTCACGCACCAATTGACACCAAACACACACACACACCACACACATATCACGCAGCAGCAATGGACCAAGCTAAGGAATTCCTCGAGATGCCGCGCGAGTTCGTCAAGGACGGCCGCCAGTTCATCACCAGGTGCAGCAAGCGTACGCTTCACCCTCGAACCCTCTTCTTCTCGAGCGCCTTCAATTCGCTAACATGTACCCCTCTCACAGCCGACAAGCGCGAGTTCCTGCGCATCTCGCAAGCCGTCGGAATGGGTTTCTTGATCATGGGTGTTATTGGCTACATTGTCAAGCTGAGTAAGTCATTTCTGTTGTTCCACTCTCCTTTGTTCCGACGAGGAACTCGGGAATGCGGTGGTCTTGCGAGCAAAATCATAAGAGTTTGGAAAGGAGTGTGCGGGAACGAAGCAGGCGCAACAAGATCTCCCCCCTCTGATACAACGAGCTAACGTATCTCCTCCTCCCACAGTCCACATCCCCGTCAACAACATCCTGGTCGGAGGCGCTTAAGCGCATTATCACCCGAGAACCGCGCGCTGCTTTCTGGGAATCTCGATCTTGGCGGCGCGAATGGCACAGAACGAACGGCATGCTGGCAGGCATGTCTGTCTGGTGCGGCGCAGGAGTTTTGAGCTCGAATCGAGGGAAAAGACAAGATAAGGGCGTGCAAATGAGATACCCAAGGATTCCTGCTACACGGCAGGAAAGACGGACATGCATGCACAAGAGCACACAGGCGTGTTGGAGGGCTGAGCTGAAGTCATATGCGAACGACTGTTGCAGAAGCCACATGTGGCTGCTGCGAAGGGGCAATGCTCTGTTTTCTTTGCCAAATGCGAAGACCAGACCTCTCGTTGCGGCAAATGCCAGTACCATCGTGAGCAATAGTCTTGGTGGTAGAATTGCAACTTTCACTTCTTTCTAGTGTTCATATATTAGCGAACCCAATTGTTTCTTTTCCACATCGCCACCAATATCCCAACTAGGTAGGATTCCGATGAGTGGTCAGGCTTTTTTAGCGTTGACTTGGGTCGCATGTACTCGAACCCCTACATGAGCTCTAATGGCGGGAATAATGATGCTAGTCGATGTGGGAGTGAATGTGTATCAGGCGGTACCACGGACGTGCTGATACACAGGTGGCATGTTATCATCAAAGGCATATGTGCACGTAGTATACATCTACACTTCGTCTGGACTTTTGGAGAGATGCTGTGTAACTCTTCCTTCCCCCCTCTAATTCACGTCTGGTGTTCGTCTGAGTGGTCAGGGACAGTGCTGTACATGTACTCCAGTCGACCCTATAGCAGAACTTCACGACAGAGAGCGTGAGTTCTCAGCATTGTGCCAGATCATAGGCAATCGAGAGTATATAGTCGCGTGTTGGAGTGGCGTTGCAGTGAACCATGTATGAACAGGAACATGATCCATGCTTGTGTACTTCGGTTGATGAGATAGATCCATTACCCATCGTCGTCACCGGTAGCGGGCATGAGTTGTTAAATGCCAACCTTACTTTTCGATAGACCTGTATTCCTTGAAGACGTAACGTAGTCGATGTACTGAGGAGCATACCGTGCATGTTGTATTTGTATTGCATGGCTTCGTCATGGGCTTTGATACCACAAATTTTCTCCTTGACTGTTCAGGCCTCAGCAATGGTTCTTTGATATCAACCGTGAACGGAAATTGCACGTTCTCCTCCATACTCGAGTGAAGAGAGGAGAAAAGGGGCTCTGTGTATGCCAATGCCTGTCAAATAGACGAACTCAATGGTACCATCACTTTTGTGATCTTCTAGAGATGCTGATACCGTGGCTCATCGTCGCCTCAGCCAGCGAGGAACCAGTATCCGGCGGCTGTTCTCTCATCGGCACAGACAATGATTTTATATGCGAAAGTTGATGACACTAGAGGTAAGAGAAAGAGACTGTGGACGAAGAGGTGGAAAGCGCGACGGAGATAAGCATTCTTATCAGCGGCCCTCGGCTCCAGGTTTGTGTGATGCTCATGCATCTGCCCGAGCACTACAACATTCGTCCTTCTCTTGGTCATCACACACATTGCACCTTCGTACACGTGCCCGACCTACCATTCAGTCTCGAGTGATACACCGGCACCGACCATGGCCGACCCGAGAGAATCCTCTGCTGACCCGAGCGAGTGGGCTGGAATATCGGACAGCGGTGATGACGACATGCATTTTGAGGTGTGTTTGTGGCGGTCAGGTTGTACGCGATGGTATGCGAGAATCATTGCTAATCATGGGTATCCAATCTAGCTGGCGAGTTCCGCTATCGGTTCTCAAGACGACGACGTAGTCGAAGAAGACGAGGGCGAAACAACCATCTATTTCGATGCGGAAGAAGGAACATTTGTCAATGCTGCTGGAGAGGAGATAAGAGTTGACGTCGAGGGCGAGGAAGAAGAGGAACTTGATGACGACGATGAAGAAGAGGACGACGATGAGGAAGATGGAGGAGTGACTCCAGGAGCTACAAACACTGCTGCAGTCACTGCTGGAGCTACTGGAGCACACACAATCACAAGTAAGTCTTTGTCGCTGGGACGATGTAATTGAGAAGCAACCACTGATTCGAAATTCTGCAGTCACACAACAACACATCATGCAACTCCTCAGCCAAGCCGGACTACGAGGAATCTTCACACCATCAGCTGGTGCAGGTGGACCACGAACACGTTCACAAGGACAAAGGAATCACCTCTCACTCGGCGAGGACGACGAAGCAGAGGATGATGACGATGATGGGGAGTTCGTGCCCTTCGGCCGCTCATTCCGACGAGCAAGGCGGACATTCACTGGAGACCGCTATCCCAAGATTCCTTCCGAAGAAGGTCAAAAGCTCATGAACGGTGGCACGTTCGGCGTAAACGATCGCTGCAGTCACACAGCATGCGGTCAACCATTCGCTCAAAGCACACAGAACAAGCGCCGTCGTCTAGCCAGACGCATGTTCGATCGGGAGTTGGGAGTAGAAACCCGCGGACGGGCTCGTGCTCTCAACTCGCTCGCCTCACAGGATCTCATCCCCGGATCGAAAGCAGATATGATTATCAACCTGAATGACCGTTGTTACTCAGGACAGTTCAGCGAAGACGGCTCCTTCTTCTTCGCTTGTGGACAGGACTTCAAAGTGCGCATGTACGATACTTCAAACCCTTACGACTGGCGTTATTACAAGACAGTGAACTACTACGGCGGACAATGGACAATTACAGACGCCACACTTTCCCCAGACAACAAACACCTTGCATACAGCAGCATCCGAAGTGATGTTTGTCTCGCCACTACAGACCCAACCGATGCTTCGGAGCCTCGGCATTTAGACTTTTCAAACATGGGCAACGGAACGAGTGGAGGAGGTGGTGGACGCTATGGCCGTGGCGCAAGTGGGCACTTTGGTATCTGGTCGTTGCGCTTCAGTGGCGATGGTGGTGAGATCGTTGCAGGCACAAGCGACTACAGTGTCTATGTGTACGATTTGGAGGCACAGCGTAGCGTGATGCAGATTCGCGGGCACAGTGATGATGTGAATGCGGTGTGCTTCGGTGACAAAATGAGCCCGCACATCCTATACTCCGGCTCAGACGACACTACACTCAAAGTCTGGGATAGACGCAGTTTGCGATCGGAGCGGCCTGCTGGCATGTTCTTGGGACACACTGAGGGCCTGACCTACATTGACTCGAAAGGCGATGGACGATATGTCATCAGTAACGCAAAGGATCAGACGTGTAAGCTTTGGGATTTGCGAAAGATGGTTTCGACGGATGTTGGTGAGAGGGTAAACCCACAGGTAATTGTCTTGCAGCTTCTTGAAGCCATTCCAGTACTAACCTTCATCAACAGGACTACACCACAAACTTCGACTACCGCTTCGCTCCCTACGACGTCCTCGACCACACACCTCACCCGCACGACTGCTCCCTGGTGACCTTCCGCGGCCACCGCGTCCTCAAGACCCTGATTCGTTGCCACTTCTCTCCTCCGACCTCCACAGACCAACGATACATCTACTCCGGCTCCCACGACGGCCGCGTGCACATCTGGAATCTCGACGGTACTCCACGCGCACAGATAGACGTGCAATCCGCCACCATGAACTCCCGCCCCGCAGCCGACGAGCGCTACGCCGATCGCTACGACTACTACGGCCGCACCGGAACATGGAAAACAATCGTGCGAGACGCCAGCTGGCACCCTTCGGCGCCCGTTGTCGCTGCCACCAGCTGGAACGGCTGGGACCATGGGCTAGGAACGACGACTGTGCACAGCTGGAACGATGGATTGGAGGGTCCGGACGAGATCGGTGCCGACGACAGGGGCAGTGCGGGTAAGGCAAGTTTAGGTAGCACTCCTATGGGCGCGCGGGTCACGGCTCAATTGAGGCACGATGGAAGGTATTATGGAGAGCCTGAAGAGCCTAGACGTAGGCGGACGGGGAGGACGGCGATGGCGGCGCTGTTTGGCGACGGGGATGATGATGAGTAGCAAGGGGAGTCCGTATAGGCGGCTCTTGGTGAACGAATTGATTGGGATAGGCTACCTACTGCCAACGATGCCCATATCTGTCCCTGTCTTATTGTCCAGTAAGAGGGCAGCTACTGTAGTTGTCTGCCAGCCGTCCGGTCGATCCTATGTGGCCAATCAAGTAGTGATGCGGCTCGGCAGATGGAAATGTACAGACCACTGACTCGGCACTATCTTTGCAGCGCGTGGCAAAGTTGATGAAACGGCTGTAGGCTTGCGCGTCGACCTTCGACTGCATACCACGATACACTAGCATCTGTCACCGATTACCTGCAGTCCAATTTCGTATACTCCTCGTAAGGATCTTCCACTGCCGTATACCGTTGCGCAACTTCGGCTTGATGATTCAGGCGCCTTTGGGCGGGTTCAAGAGAATGCAATCGTGCAAGCAAAGTGCGGCACAGTCGTTTAGATGTACCCAGAGAAAAATCGGCACTGCCGGACAACTGCCGTGCCGTGCTGATATGTCACGTACTGTGGTAACACCAGGTCGATATCACGATTAACAGCACAAGGTACCTTGTTGCATGAGAACCTGCAACATGATTGAGAAGCTCCTCATTCGAAAGGCATACAATACAATCCAGCGCCGGCAAGTACACAAGGTCGCTTCAACGCGTCCTGATGTCTGGACACAGGGTGAATCTTCACTATACTATGGTCCCATTGTTTCCTCGCCTCGGAGACCCTCTACAAAATCCTTCGCCTAAACTATTGCGCAGGTCCCGAAGACCTGGTTACCATTTTCGCCACTAAGATCGTGGTTCCAGGGGTGCATGTTTAAATCAACGACCACTACTACCACCTACGGCTTGCGTTTGCATCATCATCCCACGTAACCGAACCCGACCACAATGCCTACGCTCTACCAAAGTTCTTCCGACACACTGCCATCGGTAGCCGTTGCCGATAGATCTGCAAAACGAATCTGAGACAGCGAGCCCGTCCCATTGACCGGGTCTGCCTGAAGAAACGCTTCGCTGCCATTGGGCGGCAACACAGATCTGCAACCCGGCTCTTCAGTCCGTTTCTCTATCGCTTCGCACTATCGCCCGTCTCTTGAGGGAGACGAGGGCATGATGGATCCAATCCTCCCCAGATACTGTACCCTGAATGATGCACTAATATGCCGACCATAAGAGGGTAAGTACTCGTTCGCTCCCTTTCAGGACTATTCTCCGGTCTCTCTCCCAGCTATACCATAACATCGCGCGACCTTTGTGCCGCCGAAAGGTCTGGGCCGTTATACATTCCTTACATCGTTTCCTTTCTATTATTCGTCATGCGCTTCACAACTATCTTTGCGAGCATTTTTCTTCTACTCGCATCATCCGTTACAGCCCAGAATGGCGACAGCAGCGATGTCGAATCCAACGAGCTGTTAGCGGAGCTCGCACAACTCCCCGAATGCGCAGTAAGTGAACGAATACTCTTACTGCGGCTGTTGCTGCTTATCACAGAGCTAGTCAAGTTGATGTTTTACGATCCAGACGACTTGCATAGCAACAGCTCTGCCTCATTCGCAATGTGCCCCAACCGATTTCGCATGCCTCTGCACAGACGACGCATATATCTCCTTCAGCGAGCAATGCATCCTTGCGAATTGCACAATTCGGGGATCTTTGTGTAAGTCCGCACTGAGGAAATCGTCCGCACTACGGCGAAACTTGCAGCTTGCTAACGCTCGAGTGCAACAGCATCACAAACATGGCAGAAAAAGGCATGCCAGGCTCCTGTCAGAGATGATGGGCCTCTGACCAGACGGATTGGTGACGCTTTGCTCATCTTGGGAGCGATTTGTATTGGAATCCGTTTCGTTGCACGGTGGCAGATCCAGAATAGCAGCATTGGTTGGGACGACTGGACGATTCTCATCTCCTATCTGCTGCTGATCCCTTCGACGGTTATTGTTCAAATTAGTTCGTCCGTCCCAAAATCCGATCAGCCCCATACTCCATACTGACAATGTCAAACAGTGACCCGTCACGGCATGGGAAAGGACATTTGGAATGTCCCATTCGAAGACATCACGCTGATGCTCAAGGTATGATCCATCATCTATGCGACGAGACCTAGTGTAAAGCACAGAGAGAGGACTCCCCGGCTGACCTGACAACGTCCAAACAGTACTTCTACACCGAGCAATACATCTACCAAGTGGTGATTGTCCTCACCAAGATCTCCATCGTCCTCCTGTACCTTCGAATCTTCCCGCGCTCCGTCTCGAACCGCTTCACCTACGCCTGCTGGGCGGTTGTGGCCGGCCTGACGTGCTACGGCCTGGCTTTCATCGTCTACTTCGCTTTCGAATGCAGACCTATCAGGTAGGCAATCACCTTCCTTTTAACCAAAAAGCATGTACTAACTACGTTCCCAGTCTGTTCTGGACCCAGTGGGACGGCGAACACGCGGGTACATGCCTACCTCTGCAGTCATGGATCTACGTGAACAGCGGTTTCAACATCTTCTTCGACCTCATCGTCTTCTTCCTGCCCGTGCCGAAACTCATGGCGTTGCAAGTCAAGGACAAGCGACGCAAGATCGGCGCGGTCCTCACCTTCCTCCTAGGTCTCTTCGTCACGATCTGCAGCATCGTCCGCCTACAGTACCTTGCGCAGCTCGGCAAAGTCGCCAACGCAACCTACCACTACAATGCCATCTCGCTGTGGAGCGGCCTCGAAGGCGACGTCGGCGTCATCTGCGCTTGCATGCCGACGATCGCGGGTCCGATCTTGTATTTCTTCAGGGAGAAGGTCGGCTCGAGGCTCAGCTCGTTCTCGAAATCCGTGGGTTCGACCGGCAAGTCGACGACCATGTCTTCGCGCCTCACCGGCACGGGCGACAAGGGTGTTCAGAGGTTGCCGAGCCGGGTCAGCGAGAGCGAGAGCCAGATGGAGTTGGATGATAGGGATAGGCACGTTCCGAGCGGCAGGGTTGGAGGGATTGAGAAGACGACTGTGACTTCGGTGTATGGGTACACGCCTCCGCATCTGGAATCGAACAGTAGTAGTGGCGGCGGTGACGACGGGGAGTCGACGGGACCCAGGCTTCCCAGTAGCCAGCGAAAGGATCCTTGGGAAATATGCTAGGTGTGTACCTGTCAGCTGACAGCCCGGCGGTATGTGTAAATCAATACGAAGTGTGGCAAAACCCTACCTAATAATTTAGCGAGCAAGCGAGCTGGACTGCACCGCATGATCTTCAGCTGAGATTACTTGGCACACACATATAAGGAGACTACCAGTCCTGTGCACTGAGCCCATGCCTTATAATAGTCGATCCATCTTCTGTCGCCCTCGTTCATGGAGACTGGAGATATTCAGCAAAACATGTCGGACACCCCTTCGAAAACAAGCCACGCGCCAGTGGCAGATCCCAATTCCAAAGCAGAGAACGCGAACAGCGCAGCTCCTGAGATCAAGCAACAAAAGGAAAGCCGCACCGCTCTTCGCCGCGCGGTGAAGACTTGGCTCGACATGCTGGTGGCCTCGACATCGAAACGATCTTGAAATCTCGATATTCACATGTAGGTATGCGCATGCCTAAACCACCAGGACCAAGAGTTGTGGCCTGCCCTCCGAGCCCCAAGCGATCCCGCTCACCCGCTCGCGAATGCCTGGCAGCCATTCCAGGTCTACTATCGCCGATGATGCAGGCGGACAAAGTCCAAGGACTCGACCAAGAACAGCTTGCCAACACAATTCGCCCAACGAGATCACCGTCGTCTTCCGGAACACCTTCAATCACCCCGAACACAGGCCCACCCAACCCGTCCTTCACTTCCTCTCCATCAATCCTCTTCTTCCATCTCACCATTCGTCGACAAGCTACCGAACTCGGCGGCCCCTTGCTTACCAACAGTCACCCTCAAAAGCCACCCGCCATCCTCCTCCGAGTTCTCAGGCTCTAGCCCAATGATCTCAGCGTCGTCCACTGCGGCCGAGTTAACAGACTCAATGCGGCAAGCAATCGGCGTCTGAACGTCAAAGACAACAATGGTAGTCTCGAGGGTGGCGAAGAAGTCTCCGGCCTCGAGCTGGCTTCCGGGTTCCTGCTGCCCGGGACTGAATATGTGGAAATCGCCGGACTGTTGGGCGCGGTGCTTGGAGAGGCCAATGGTGCCTCGGGTCTTGTCGGCGTTGAGCTCGATCCACACGAGCTTGTCGTCGCTGTATCTGCCTGTGGACTGTCAGCAAAGATTGGGTGGGCTGCGCATGGGAGCTGGTGGAGTTCTCGATCGGTCGGATGGTCGACTCACGCAAAGGATTGGACGACATTCTTTTCTTCTTCTTTCTCTCAGCGGGGATTGGATGGTTTCGTAAGGTGGAACAGTCGATACACAGAAGCGGGTTGAGAATATGAGGGATGCTGGCGTTCGTGTGTCGAGCTTTTGAACTCGTGGCTTGCGGCCGCCGAGTTGCTTGTGTGCCTACGTTGACACTGATAATCCTGTAGTGATAAGCATAAGTATTCTCCCACAATGTCACACCGCCTCGCCTCTGATCCGCTCAGTCGGTTGTTGCAGGACGGAATCAACACGATGTGCGGCGAGAGAGATCGCTGCATGTTCGATGCATATAGCGCTTGAGTACTATGCTTCGTCCTGCAGGGCTAGTGCATCCTCATACCATCCCTTCCTGTGGGATGACTTGAAGCACGCGAGAGCGACTACGGTCTGATGCCTCTAACGTGGCAAGCGCTCATGTGGACCTGATGGTCTGGCGTTGATATTTGAAGCCGCGCTATGGACACATGCCGATGGCTGCTCTCGCCGCTCGTGCTCGTCAGCTAACCTGCGATAGGCAGGTCGGCGACATTTGGGAGCAACACAGCAACCGCAGAGAGCCACATTGCTTACAACCTGATCGACGTCATGATGTTTTCGAATTAGCATAGTCCTGCTGGAAACGTTGATGGCCTCATGTACGAATACTCGTCCGTCGAGGAACCAATGAGGAATCACGCTGGCGGTACCAAGTCGCCGTAGCGCACCTTCATCCAGCCAATGTTCTCCTCGATGCGTCTCTCCATCTTAAGGTAGTAGATCTTCACGGCGTAGTCGAACGGATGCTTGTTGTCAACGCCTGAGCTTATGTGGGCAAGCCAGGTTTCCTCGAACTGTTCTGCAGCGTCTCTGGAGCGACAGTCTGCCTCGATCACGTTCGCCCAGGCATGGCGAAGCCGGTCCTTGGGTGAGACGATACTTCGCATGGCGGACGCGGTGGCCGTCCTCTTTCAGCTCGTCTTGAACCCGATCGGCACTCGACAGTGTTCATGGGCCAATTTCCACGAGGAATTGTCGATGGCACAAACGGCGAGTCCGTATGGATCAAGGCTGCCTGTGTGCCGGTGGGCGTCGACGATTTGTTTCGGTCCGGGTGAAAGACGTGTTGGTAGCGGCCGCAATTCGGGATGAGGCTACGTGGATGAGGTCGTGGCGTGTTTGACGGTGTCGGTACCTGTCGGCGAAACAATGCTCTAGCTGATCTCTTACATGTAGTTGTTGCCCGCATGAAGAGAAAAGACGAGACAGCCACATATGCCATGACCAAATGGCTTGCCCTCATCGCTCCCCACAACTCCGCACTGTGGCGCCTCCGCAATGAAACCAAACACAAGCGTGAAGGATCATTTCTGGGGGAAGGAGGCGGCATCGGAAGGATGGCGGCATCTAGACGTCGCAGGATTATTGACCGCGATATACGCAACTTGCGTTGTCGTCCAATCTCACAAGCGAAAGGTGTAAGAAGAAGAAAGCTACCTATAGCCTTTTCTTCTCGCCGCGAACAGACTTCTGTCAGTAGAAGAAAGGGCTAGCTGCCCTGTGCCTCATCGCTCGTCGCACGTGACGGCTCATCACATATTGTGAAGACGGACATGCCGCTGTTGTAT